>Ga0180438_10000032_pt1 | contig 287107 bp, 265 predicted proteins | sample SS_ome_12_FD_132455 | JGI IMG/M metagenome (GOLD analysis project Ga0180438, IMG submission 132455) | Hypersaline lake sediment archaeal communities from the Salton Sea, California, USA - SS_3_D_2 metaG | ecosystem: Environmental > Aquatic > Non-marine Saline and Alkaline > Hypersaline >...
AAGATGGGACGTGAGCCGCATGGGGTCACACTTGGCGAATCTCACCCTGAAACGCATGGACATGACGGGCGCAGCACTGGCGGAAACGTCCACCGCGCTATTTGCAACGCTGCCCGCCGAGCTCTTCCCCGCCAGCGGCGGCACGCCGGGCCTCGGACGGTCGCCGCATGCGCCGCAGTCCGTGCACTGGCCTTCGCGGCAATCGGGGGTGAGTTCGCCCGCGGCGGCCCTGTCGCGTTCACTCTCCAGAAAGGCCCGGCTCACTCCCGCGTCCACATGGTCCCAGGGCAGCTGCACGTCCCCGGGCCTCGCCCCGAGCTCGCCGGCGATATCGACCCCGCATTCGCCCAGGGCGCGTTTCCAGAGGTCGAAGTCAAACGAATCCGTCCAGCCGTCGAAACGCGCGCCCATGCGGTAGGCCGCCATTATGCAGCGCGACAGGCGGCTGTCTGCGCGCGCGAGCAGGCCTTCGAGCACCGAAACCCAGGGGTCGCGCCACTTGATCTTGATCCTGCCCTCGGGCAGGCGCTTCTTCATCAGCGAGAGCTTCGCAAGAACGCTCTCAGCCCCCTCCTGCTCTTCCCATTGAAACGGCGTGTGCGGCCGCGGCACGAAGGGGGACAGGGACACCGTCACCCGCTTGCGCCTGCCGTACCCGCGGCATATGGTCTCAACCCCTCGCACCATCTTGATTATGGCCTCGACGTCGGCCATGTCCTCCCCCGGCAGGCCCAGCATGAAATACAGCTTCATCGACTCCCAGTCGTTCCTGAATGCCGTTTCCACCGTCGAATAGAGTTCGCTTTCGTCGATGTTCTTGTTTATCGCGCGCCTCAGCCCGGAGCTCCCCGCCTCGGGCGCGAAGGTCAGGCCCGTCTTCTTGACGCCGCCTATTATCTCGGCTATCTCCTCGGTAAACGTACCCGGGCGCATAGAGGGAAGGGATATGCTGACGCGTCTCTTCCCGAGGGCGCCGGCCAGCCCGGCCACCAGGCTCTTGAGATCGCAGTAGTCCGAAGTGGAAAGCGAAACCAGCGAGACCTCTTCCCAACCGCTCGCCGCTATCCCCTCCTCGGCAAGCCGCACTATGGAGTCGACGCTGCGCTGCCTTACCGGCCGCCCAGTCATGCCGGCGGAGCAGAACCTGCAGCCCCTTGTGCAGCCTCGCATTATCTCTATGGAGAGCCTGTCATGCGTGATTGGTATGAGGGGCACAATCGGCTTAAGGGGAAAATGCTCGTCCTTGAGTTCCGGCTCAAAGCGCCGCCTTATGCTTGCCGCCGGCGGCGTCAGGCCGTGAACGGCGGGCACGTAGACGCCGTCTATCCCGGCGAGGCGCTCCACCGTTCGCGCGCGCGTAAGCCCCTCTCCCCTCGCCCTCAGCACCGCCGCGGCGATTTCGACGCATACCGTCTCGCCGTCCCCTATGGCGAAGGCGTCGACGAACGCAGACATGGGAGCCGGGTTGGACGCGCTGGGCCCGCCGGCGACCACCACCGGGTCCCCGTCCGCCCGCGCTCCCGACTCCAGGGCTACTCCTGCCAGGTCCAGCATCGCGAGCACGTTGGTATACTGGAGCTCGTGCTGCAGCGAGAAACCCAGCACATCGAAGTCGCGCGCGGCAAGCCCCGTACCCAGCCCGTAGAGAGGCATCCCTCGCGCCCCCATGAACTCGGCCATGTCGTTCCAGGGCGCGAAAGCCAGGTCGGCCATGAAGTCCTCATGGCCGTTGAGAACGTGGTAGAGGATGCGTATCCCTAGGTGGGACATGCCGATTTCATAGAGGTCCGGGAAGAGGATGAGGAACTTCAGCCGCCCGTCGGACTTTCGCGGGAAATTGATTTCGTTGTTGAAGTACCGTCCCGGTTTGCGGACGCGCTGGAGCATCTCCGAGATGGCCGCGTCACTGAACCTCGTGACCAAGGGTCATACCTCGCTTGAGCGGGAGATGAGAGCAGGGGCGGAGCCCGGCCGCTCACGCAACCTCTTCAAAACCTTTCTTGAGCGCCTTCCTGTTGAGATCAAGCAGAGGCATAGCCCGTTCCGAAAGCACTTTCTCGAGGCATCCGCTCAGGGACTCCAGGTTCACGACACCGGTCTTCTTTGCGACACCGCCGAGCATTACCATGTTGGCTGCCCGCGCATTGCCGAGGGCCTCGGCGATCTCGTTGGCCGGCACCCTGATTTCGGTGACGTCGTCTCTCCCGACTCTCCTGTCGATCAGCGAGGAGTTGACGAAGATGGTGCCGCCCGGCCTCACGCGGCTCTCAAACTTATTGAGCGACGCTATATTCATGGCAACAATACAATCGGGCTGATTGACTATGGGGGATGCGATCTCCCGGTCGGAAACGACCACCGAGCAGTTGGCCGTCCCTCCGCGCATCTCGGCTCCGTAGGAAGGGAAGAAAGTCGTGTGCTTGCCTTCCACCATGGCCGTATAGGTGAGCAGCGTGCCCATCAACACGACCCCCTGTCCCCCGAAACCAGCCATAATCGTCTTGGTCGTCATTTACGCCCCCTTATATTCACTCAACTCCTGATTTCAGTCCTCTGCGGTAACGTCTTTGAACACACCCAGAGGGTAATATGGGATCATGTTCTCCTCGAGCCAGTTCACGGCGTCCTTGGGCACCTGTCCCCAGCCGGTGGGGCACTGGGAAATGACCTCCACCAGCGAGAAACCCAGCTCCTTGTCCTGCACCTCGAAGGCCTTTCTCAGGGCCTTCTTGGCCTTGTTCATGTGGGCCGGCGTATCCACCGCGACCCGCTCGAGATAGGCTACTCCCTGCAGGTCCTTAAGCAGCTCGCAGACGCGAAGGGGATGACCCGCAACTTCGGTATCCCTGCCCAGCTGGCAGGTGGACGTTCTCATGCCGGCCAGAGTCGTCGGAGCCATCTGGCCCCCCGTCATACCGTAAATGGCGTTATTCACGAACACGATGGTGATCTTCTCGCCGCGGTTCGCGGAGTGAACCATCTCGGCCGCCCCGATGGACGCAAGATCGCCGTCCCCCTGATGGGTGAAAACGATGCAGTCGGGTTTGGAGCGCTTCATGCCCGTCGCCACCGCCGGAGCCCTGCCGTGGGCCGCCTGTATGAAGTCGAAGTCGAAGTAGTCGTCTGCGAATACCGAGCATCCCACCGACGCCACCCCCATGCACCTGTCCTTGAGCCCGAGCGCATCAATGGCCTCCGCCGTCAGCCTGTGCGCGAGCCCGTGCCCACAGCCCGGGCAGTACATATTGGCCTTCGTGCTCAGACTCTCGGGTCTTCCGAATACTTTTTTCACGTCATTTACCTCCAGCCTTGTTACGCTTCGGGATAGACCTCCAAGGGCCCGTTGCTTGTCTTCACCTTCTTCGCCGTCTCGATGATCTCCTCTTCTGTGGGCAGTCCGCCGCCCGTATGCGCCAGCAGGGAGACGTCCGCCTTGCCGCATGTCGCGAGAAGCGCGTCCTCGCGCATCTGGCCCAGACTCATCTCCACCACAAGCAGCTTTTTGCCCTTCCCGGCGTACTCATTAATGATCTTCTTGGGATAGGGCCAGAGCGAGATAAGCCGGATGAGCCCCAGTTTGATGTCTCCCGACTCCTTGGCCATGGCCACGGCCGACTTGGCGACCCTGGCGCTCGTGCCGTAAGCGACAATCACCACGTCGGCGTCGTCGACGTCGGTGAGCTCGTAGCGCTGCTCCTTCTCCTCTATCTCCTCGTACTTCTTATGGAGTTTCATGTTGTGTTTCTCAAGCGTGCCCGGCGCCAGCCTCACAGACGTGATGACGTGCTTTTCCCTTCCCGCCGAGTTTCCGAGGGCCCACTTGCTCTTCGTGCTTTCGTCGTACTTGACGGGGTCCCTCAGCACAAGCGGCTCCCTCATCTGGCCGAGAATCCCGTCCCCGAGGATCATCGCGGGGTTCTGGTACTTGTCGGCGAGCTCGAAGCCCAGCATGGTAAGGTCGAAAAGCTCCTGCACCGTGCTCGGGGCCAGCACGATTACGCGATAGTCCCCATGGCCCCCGCCACGGGTCGCCTGGAAGTAATCGGATTGCGCCGGGGCGATATTGCCGAGGCCCGGGCCTCCCCTGACGATGTTGGCATAGAAGCAGGGCAGCTCGGCGCCGCACATATAGGAAATCCCTTCCTGCTTGAGGCTTATGCCCGGGCCCGACGACGACGTCATCACCCGGGCCCCCGTTGCTGACGCGCCGTAGACCATGTTAATCGCGGCAACTTCGCTCTCGGCCTGGACGAATACGCGCCCGGCCTTGGGCATGTTGAGCGACATGTACTCCGTCAGCTCGTTTTGAGGCGTTATGGGATAGCCCGCATAGAACCGGCAGCCGGCCCTTATGGCGGCTTCTCCGATGGCCTCATTTCCCTTCATCAACACTCGTTCTTCGGGCATGTTTACCTCCCCGGATCTCATTTATTTGTAGACTTCGATTGCGACTTCGGGGCACATGATGGCGCACATGGCGCAGCCTGTGCAGCTCTCCGGCTCGAAACACTCAGGATAGTGATAACCTTTCTCATTGAAGTCCTCGGAGAACCTCAGTATCTCCTTGGGGCAGTTGATTATGCAGAGCTCGCAGCCTTTGCATCTCTCCACATCTACCTTGATTTCCGGCATTTTACCTCCCTTGCACAATCAGCCTTGAAATTACCAAACCGTCTTAATTTAGCAGAATAGCGGCAAGTAGTCAACCAACTCCGTGGGGACCGCAGGGGGCGGATAATCGCTTGAAAAACCTAGGAATAGAGGCCCTCTCTGCGAACATAGGCCTCCACCGGGCGGGGCACCAGGAAACGGATACTCCTGCCCCGGGCCACCCTCCTGCGAATATCCGTCGAGGAGATATCGAGGCCGGTGATCTCTATGAATCTGCACTTCCTCCTGATGCTTCTGGCGACCGCCCTGGCCATGTAGCGGCCCCTTGAGTATCCGGGTCTTGCGGCAACGGCGAACCGGCACTCGGCCAGTATTACTTCGGGATCCTTCCACCGGTGCACTTCCAGAAAGGCGTCCATTCCGAGCATCAACCAGATCTCCGGCCCGGCGCCCACTATGCCGCGCAGGTCGCGTATGGTGTCGGCCGTGTAGGACACTCCCCCCCTCCTGATCTCCATGTCGGAGACCTTGAAAGCCGGGTACCTGCGGGTCGCCGCCCGCAGCATGGCCAGCCTGTGGGCGGGGTCGGAGGGAACGTATCCGGGCTTATGAGGCTGCCTGTTGCAGGGAATGAACAACACCACATCGAGCCCCACCGCCTCCCTGAGTTGCTCCGCACAGACCAGGTGCCCGTAGTGAACCGGGTCGAAAGTGCCTCCGAAGACGCCGATGCGGCCGGCGGCCCTGAGGTCACTCTTCCTCGTCATTTTCGTCCCCGCTTGAGATCTGGTCGATCCTCATGCCGGCCCTTCCATAGGGCTCGGTGTCCGGGTAGTCGTCGAGGACCTTGTTGTAAAGCTCCAGCGCTTTCCCGGTATTCCCTTCCCTGTCATATGTCTGGGCCTTCCCGAGCAGCGACCAGGCCGCCCACTCGGTGTCGGAATACTCGTTTATGACCAGGTCGAAACAGATCCGGGCGGCGCGGAAATACTCCATATTGAGGTACAGCTTGCCGTTCAGGTACTCCTTCCGGGCAAGCTTCGCCCTGGCCTCCGCGAGAGCCGCCTCCGCCTCCTGCCGGACGTTGCTTTCCGGATATTCCCTGAGCATGAACTCGAGTTCACTGGCCGCCTTTTCCGTGTAAGTCTGGTCGCGCTCGGCGCGGGGCGACTGCCTCAGGTATGCTATGCCTATCATGTACATGGCGTCGTCTACCAGGTCGCCCTGAGGATATGAATCGATGTAGTCCTCGAACTCGTTGATGGCCAGGTCATAGTCCTCCAGCTCCACCCTGCACCTGGTGCGGTTGAACCTGGCGCGCTCGGCTATCTCCGGGGGCGGGAACTCGGCCAGCAGCTCCTCGTACTTGAGAATGGCCTTGCGGCAGTCGCCTCTTTCGGCCAGCCCGTCGGCCTGCGCCAGACGGTCGGTGGGTTCAACCTCCACCCTGGACCGGGACCCGGAGCAGCAGGCGAGACAGAGCGACAGCAGCGCCGATATGAGTACAATCCTTTGTATCATATATCGACCTTTGTGCACGTCAGGAGGCGGTCTTATTGGAATAGAAGAGATAAACCAGCACGCCGATAATGGCCAGCACAAGCCCTCCCTCGAGGTACTTGTCGCTGTTGCCCTTCTCGAGCTCGGGGGCGGCGAAAGCGTACTTGGAATCGCTGAGGACTTCGAGGGCACCCGCGGGCACAACGTCACGGGCCTCGGCCGAGGTGCTGACCGACTCCATGATCTTTCCCCTGACCATGTCGACGAGCTCGATGTGAAAAGAGGCCCTGGCCACTCTCTCAACCACCTTCGAGGTGATGAGATAGCGGCGCCACTGCCTGGCGTAGACCATGTCGAGCTGGACGATCTTGACGCTGAGTACGTAGGGCGTCCGCACGCCGCTTGCCGAATCGGGCTCTTCCGATGTCACGCTGATGTCCCAGCCGCGCTCTATCATGCGCTCGTTGAGTATCCTATTGACGAGCCAGGCCCCCGCGTGGCCGGCCTCCACCACGATCTGGATATCGCTTTCGGGAGCCGGCGGCGCGGAGACTCGCACCGAGTCAAAAGCGGCCGAGGCGGCGGCCTCAATCATCTCCAGGTTCGTAGGGTATTCCTCTTCCGAGAGGGCCGGGGCGGCCGACAGGGCAATCAGCGCAAGCAGGGCCCCCGCCGTTATGGCTCTGATCATGAAGCGGCTCCGTACACTAATCAGTTGACTTACGTATCGGGCATTCTGCTATACTCATGTATACTTCAATACACCCGACTCTATTTAAACTTCGGCACGTTGTCAAATTGATTTTACTCAAAGATACGGCCGCGGGTGCCGATTAGAACTATGAGATGTGCCACATCCAAAATCGAGGTGGGTAATTCAATGTCAGAAACGGCAAAGCTCGTCAACCAGATGTTTGTGAACCTGGTCAAACTGCGGCTCGACGACCGCATCGCCAAGCAGGCCGCCAGCGTCGTGGACGGCGTCGTCGAGAAAGTGCTTAAGGAGTCACCCGAGACAACGGACGAGACCCGCCGCAGAATACGCATAGCCCTGTGCGGCATGCTTGCACACGGCTGGGCCCTGGGTATGAATCCCTATAATAGCCCGGATATCACCGTGGACAGGAAGCCCCTCGAAGTCAGGGTGTCTAAAGACATACTCATACCAATGGAGTCGCTAAAGGCCCTGAGATGCGTCAAGACCGACAAGCTGGGCAGGGTGGAGAAGGCCTTCTTCGAGCCCAGCGCTGAGTCCAAGGTCAAGGAGAGAATCGACAAGATCCTGGACGAGATCGCGCGCAAACACTGGGCCAAGTAGAGCGGACAGGACGCGGCTCAGGAGGTTTCGGTGTCTGAGCCCACGGCCCTGTCCCCGGGCCCTGCGGACTTATCCCCGGGCTCTGCGGACTTATCCCCGGGCTCTGCGGACCTGTTTCCGGACCCGCCGGGGCCGCCGCTTTTCTTGTAATCCGTGATGTAGAAGCCCGAACCCTTGAAAATCAGGTTGAGGGATCTGGGCAGCAGCTTCCTCAGCTTGCCCCCGCATTTCCTGCATTTCTTAAGCGGCCTGTCGTTCATGCTCTGCTCTACGCAGAACTCATGGCCGCATTTCGTGCATTCATAGTCATAGGTCGGCAATTATCCAACACCTCCCGCGAATGAAGATAAGTCTCCCGGCCCAAAGATGCAAGTGGACTCAATGGAGTTGACACCAATCCGGCCTTTTGTTAATCTCGGGCCGGCAAGGAGAAAGGAGGCGAGTAATGTTAAGGATAACGCTTGCTTGCCTTTTGGCGGTTGCTTTCCTCGCTTCTTACGCCCACGCCACTGACCCCGTGTCGCCGCCCCCTGATGATAAGGACCCCATTCGCTCCCGCCAGGAGCAGCAGATGCACGATGAGGCCCAGACCCGGTCCGGCACCGCTCTGCCCTTCCCGAGGCAGTTCATCATGGGACAGGTCAGGGACTCCGGAGGTATCGGTATTGGCGGAACAACGGTCAAGCTCTTCGCGGACGGGGCGTTTGTGGAAGAGGACCGCAGCAATTCGTCGGGCGAGTTCGAGCTCAATTTGCCCCTCAATATCGAGACGGATGAGACGGTAGTGTTGTGGGTGGTGCCACCAACCGACCGGTATGCCATGCAATGCGTCGTCATCAAGAAGAGCGAGGTCGCCAGAAACAGCCGCCTGTTCGGCCCATGCGCCATAGAGGTCGAGATGAAGGAGCAGATGCGGGTGGAAGTCGCGCTGCTCACGCCGGATGAGCTGCTGCAGTCCGTCAGGGCGAGGGGCTGCTACTAGGCCTTCGGGCGGGAGGCCGTCAACTTCGCCCATCGGTTGATGGGGTCGCTCTAATCTATTGCTATATATAGGATTAGTGCATCTCCACTCTGGCCTGTCCGCGCTTTACAACTCCTCTTCCCTATCGGCCTGCGGCATGAGGAGGGCGATGAGGAGATATACGATAAGCCCGATTCCCCTCGACAGTATGATGAAAAGCGCCAGCACGAATCTCACGATATTGGGATCGACGTTGAAGTACTCACCCAGCCCACCGCACACGCCCAGGATCATGCGGTCTTCGGTCGAGCGCCGGAAGGGCGTTCTCTGGCCGGAGGTCTCCCGCCAGTACATGTAGATGAGGAATCCGCCTCCCCCTATCAGGCACAGCGGCCAGAGGACGCTGAAGGCGACTCCCCAGGGGTCCCAGATGCTGAAGGTCATTACGCCTACGAAGCGAAGCACGATCACGGCGCCGATACAGACCAGTATTATCCCGGATATGAGAAAGCCCGTCCCTCGCCTCGGTGCGGCCCGCACCTCCACCTGCCCCTCTCCCCGCGGGAAAAGATACATGCCCAGCAGATACGCCAGTACGCCTATGCCGCCGGCCAGCGCCAGCGCGGCCCAGGCTATGCGCACCCACAGCGGGTCGATGCCCGCATAGGCTGCCGCCCCGCCGCAGACGCCGTCGATGATGCGGCCTTCCCTTACTTTGAATATCTTCTTCGGACCGGCCAGTTTGCGCCTCCTTGTCTCGGTCAGTACGCCAAACATCTAGCACCGGCCCGGTGCCAAGTCAAGCTATTCCACCACGGGGGTTAAAAGGCCTGCTTCAGGCTCCGGCCGGCGCCGGAACGTCACGGCCTCTAGCCGTGGAGCGGTCTGCCCGCCGAGCCCTGGGCGGCTTCCCAGACGATCTCCGACATGGTCGGATGGGGATGTATTACCCGCGCCACCTCTTCCGCCGTGAGGCCCCCCGCCATAGCAGTGGAGACTTCCGAGAGAAGCTCGGAAGCGTGCGGCGCCAGGAGATGAAAACCTATTACCCTGCCCGTCTGCTTGTCGCAGGTCATCTTGGCCAGGCCGAAGGTCTCACCCAGCGTCAGCGCCCGGCCGACTCGCCCCAGCTGGACCTTGTACACGGACGCCTCGATGCCCGCTTCCGCGGCCTCCGCCTCCGTCATGCCCACGGCCGCGTACTCAGGGCTGGTGAAGACGCAGCGCGGAACCGCCGCGTAGTCGATTTCGGAATCAACGCCACATGCGTTCTCAGCTGCCACGACGCCCTGTGCGCTCGCAACATGCGCCAGCATGAACTTGCCCGTTACGTCGCCTATGGCGTAGATGCCGGTAATGCCGGTGCGCATGCGCTTATCCACCGCTATGCGCTTGCCGTCGAGGTCAACACCCGCCTGCTCCAGGCCCAGGCCCGCAGTGCTCGGCGCTCTGCCCACGGCCACCATTATTTTCTCGGCCTCAATGGACTTGCCGTCCTCGGTAAGCAATCTGAGCGGCCCTCTGCCCCTCTCAAGGCCGGTCACGCGCGTCTTCGAGGCCACCCCGATGCCTTTGCGCTTGAGCGCGGCCTCGAGCCTCCTCGCCAGCTCGGCGTCCTCCCCGGGAAGGAGCTGGGGCATCATCTCGACTATTGTGGTCTCGATACCCAGCGCGCTGTATATCTCGGCGAATTCGCAGCCTACCGCCCCGCCCCCCACTATGGCAATGCTGCCTGGCAGGTCGTCCAGCGCGAAGGCGTCATCGCTGGTGATTACGCGGTCGCCGTCGGTCTCGAGCCCGGGGAGCTCGATCCACTCGGATCCCGTCGCTATTATGACGGCCCCGCATTCAAGCGTTACGGTGCCTCCGGCGGTATCCACCCCCACCTTATCGGGTCCCAGCAGCGCCCCGCTACCCCTGATAAGCCTGACCCCGGCGTGAGACAGGAGGTCCTCGACCCCCTTTCGCATGGTCTCCACCACGCCCCTGGAGCGTGACGCGATCACGGAGGCGTCGAACCTCACGTCGCCGACGCTTACGCCGAACTCCCGCGACCCGGAAATAGCGCGCAAGAGGCCCGTGCTGGCCAGCAGGGCCTTTGTGGGTATGCAGCCCCTGTTGAGGCAGGTGCCGCCTACTACGTCTTTCTCTATCACGGCGACCGAGGCCCCGAGGCCCGCTGCCCTCAGGGCGGATACATAGCCGCCCGGCCCGGCGCCTATTACCGCTACATCAACGCGCTCGTCACTCAACGCCCTCAATCCCCTCCGCTTTGACCTTGTGCATGTCCAGCCCCAGTTCGGAGGCCGTCCCGCCCATGGCCAAACACAAGAGCTGGCTCAGGTAGAAAACAGGCAGACCATACTTCCTGCCCGTCTTGCGCTCGAGAAGCGTCTGGCCGACGTCGAACTGCTCGAAGCAGAACGGGCAGGCCAGCACTATCGCCTGGGCGCCGGCTTCCTTCATTGCGCTGAGCTTGCGCTCCAGTATGCCCGTTGAAGTCTCCTCGTCCAGCGATGGCCTTCCGCAGCACAGGTACTTGTCTTCATAGGTTATAGACTCGGCCCCCACGAGAGCCACAAGCTCGTCCAGGCATCTCGGCTTCTCGGGGTCGTCGAAATCGACCGCATCCGAGGGCCGCGTAAGATGGCAGCCGTAGTGACAGGCTATTCTGAGGCCGTCCAGCCTCCTCTTCACCCCGGCCGCTATCTCTTTCATGCGCTCCTCATCGAAGAGAATCTCGAGAAAGTGCGATACCGGCGGGAGGTTGAGGTCCAGCCCGAGTTTCCCGATGCGCGCCGCGGCGTCCGTGCGCGACCCGGGATCCTCCGAAAGAAGATGCCTGGCCTCCGAAAGAGATGAAGCGCAGCCCGGGCAGAGCGTCACGATGGGCTTCTCGCCGTCCAGAGACAGGTTGCGGGCCGCCAGGCTCAGCCAGTCGCTCCTCGATGAGGATCTGAACACCACGGGATCGGGGCAGCAGGTGAAGCGTGCATCATCCTCCAGCCCGATCCCCAATCTCTCCAGGACCCGCCTCACCGAAACCTCGATATGAGGCAGTTTGGTCCTTGCGAGGCAGCCGGGGAAAAAGCGGTAGGCGGATGCGCGGTTTTCACTCATGGCCCGTAATCAACCCCAGTTCTTTTGCGTCGCCGGGCTCCGCCGCGGGGAGGCCCATCTTCTCTCTCAATTCCAAGGCGCGCCGGGTGAGCGCGCCGGCCACTCCCTTCTCGATAACGCTCCGGCGTATGTTGGCCACGCCCTCGGGAGAGGTCCCCTCGCGGAAGCTCAGGTTTCTGAGGGCTATGATGACTTCGAGCGGCTTGACACCGGCGGGGCAGCGCTCATGGCAGGTATAGCAGGTGGTGCATTTCCAGATCGGCGAGTCCCGGCCCACCAGTTCCCGGCCTATTCCCAGGCATACCCTGAGAAAGATCTGCCTCGGGTTGAAATCATCCGAGAACCTGGCCGCCGGGCAATCACCCACGCAGATGCCGCAGGAATAACAGAGCCTGGCCAGCTCCCGCCCGCCGATTATGTCTATTTCCTCACTGGTTGCGCTTCCTACCGTATGCATTGCACTTCATATCTACCATAATCGGCAGCGCAGGACAACAGCGGATTTCGCCCGGGAAGGGTACAAGCAAGGGGTCAGGTCTGAAAATGCACATTGTGCATAAGGAAGGGGTCAGGTCTTGGTTGCACAATGGCCGGCCCTGCGGTTTGCTCGGCATTCCGCCGGTGGCTTCTTTACAACACGAAGCCTCGGCGGAACGCCTTCGCATTCGCGTCGAGGGTATTGTGCAACCAAGACCTGACCCCCAGGAGAGAAACTACCATCTCAATCTCATGGAGATCCTGTGGACTCCGCTGAAGACGCCGAACTCGGTATAAGCGTAGTCGACGGCCGTGGCGCCGAAGGACGTGTCCAGCTTGACGCCGGCGCCGCCTGATATGCCCATTTCCTCCGCGTTGGTGGTATAGCCCATCCTCACGAACACGGTGTTGTTCCAGCCGTATTCGCCGCCGAGGTGAACCCGCTCGGAGTAATCGGTAGGATGGGTGGCGTCCAGGGCCATGGTGAGCACGCTGTTCTGGCCGAATTCCCAATCGTAGGCAATGCCCAGCCGGAAGTTGAGGGGCAGGTCATTGCTCCCGAACATGCGCACTTCCTCTATATGCGATGTGCCTATGTAGTACTTGTCTGTATACGACCCGTCGTAAACGAGGTCCGGGCCGAAGTTGGTGGTCGCCATCGCCAGCCTGAGCGAGTTAAAGCCGGTGTGGTATACCGTGCCGAAGTCGAAGGCGACTCCCCTGGCGCTGTAGTCGTAGATCGACTGGTCGATGTATTTGAACGTTCCCCCGACATAGAGCATGTCGGTCCACTTCTTGGCGTATGTGAAACCGACGGCGATGTCCCGGGCCGTGAAGGTGCCGGAGGCCTCGGTGGAGGAGTGCTCGCTCACCAGCTGCATTTCGCCGTAATCGGCCGTAAGAACGCTGAACGCGAAAGTGCCGAGCTCTTTGTACTTGAAAGCATAGGCACCGCCTATGAGCCTGACGTCAGCCAGCCATTCGGCATCGCTCACGAAGACTTCATCCCCGTCCAGGCCCGCCAGCCCGGCCGGGTTGCTGAACACCGAGGGCGCCCCCCAGACGCTGGCAGCATAGGCCTCGCCCATGGCCACTCCCCTCGAATCTATGCCTATCTTAAGAAACAGGGCGCTGGAACTTCCCACCTTGTCAACGGCCGCTGACGCAGTGCCGGCGCCCGCGAGCAGGGCACATATAGCGGCCAGCGCGATCGTCTTCCTCATGGTCAGGTCCTCCTTAGGTTTTATCGGTCACCACGTATGACTGCGAATTTGCCTATTGCTTCACCGTACTCGTCGCTCACGACCCTGTAGATGTATATACCGCTCGCTATCGACATGTTGTTGTAGGTCAGCATGTCCCATCTCTCGCCGCCGGTCTCGCTACCCTCGGTGTCGGGCGTCTCATCACCCGGCATGTTGTGGTAGATGGTGCTTACGAGCTCGCCGGTAAGCGAATAGACGAATATGGAGCAGCGCTTGGGCAGGTTCTGGAACATGATGGTGCCCTCGAAGTCGCTCCTCTCCCAGTCGGCGCTCCCCCTGTAAGGATTGGGAGCCACGAGTATATTGTCGAGCGCGCGGGACTTCCTGTCCGCCATGCATTCTTGCATGCATCTCTCATAGCATTCGTCACAGCCCTGGCAGTGCTCCGTGCAGTCGTACTCGCAGTCGCCGCTCCAGTCTGTGGGAAGCGTGGTGGCGACCACCCCGGTGAGGGTCTTTACGTCCCAGGCGCCCTTGGTGGTCTCGTTCTCATTGCTGTCATAGGCGGTTACGCAGTAGAAGGCCGGGAATCCGATCTTTACCGTGTCAAGCGCGGCGTTTACGTAGGGCCTGCCGCTGTAGTCCCGGATCAGGTCCCAGGGACCCGTGTTGGAGACATAGCTCTTGTAGACCCTGTAGCCGGCGAAATCGGCGTCCTCTTCCGAGTCCGATTCCCACTCGAGGCTGACCAGCGTGCCCTCGAGAAGAGGCTCCTCGAGCACGGGGGCGCTGGGCGCCGGGTCGTCCACCTGGAGGCCGTTTGCGTAGAGGTGGCGCACCGCGTCCACGTGATCGACCAGCGTGCCCATATCAGACGCTCCGGCCCCGATCCTCCTCCAGTAATCGGCGTCGAAACCCTGCCCGAAGACAATGGCCATATAGAAGGTGGCCTCGTCCCCGGCCCGGGCCTCATAGGGGCCGACCGCGCTCAATATCCTGTAATCAAAAGGCGTGTCCGGCGGGTATTCCCTGATGGTCCCCGAGGAGATCCTGTCATAGGCGGCTGCGTGGCCGGTGGCGTCATTGTTCCAGTCCCACCAGGTGAACGTCTCCCAGGTCGTCGACGGCGTGGGCGTCTCGGTCACCGAACCGCCCGGGGGCGGCGCGGAAAGGAGGACCTGGCCCACGTGCTGCGCCGAGAGGAGGCCGCTCGACGGATCGTCTATGATCGCCGGGTCGCCGTCATCGTCGTACATGTAGGCGATATCTCTTGTCTCGTCATAGGCCGTCAGATCGTCGTAGTAATAATCCTTGAGGCTGTTGTTGCCTATATCGCAGTCGGTCATCCAGCCCCACCAGTAGTGGTTGAGGTCCTTGGAAAATTCCAGGTCGACTTTGATGACTATGAAGTCGTCGTAGCGAGGGTCCTCCCACATCATATAGCGGGTGGTCACCTTCACGCCGAGGTCGCGCGGCGAATAGCCCGTGTCGAACTCGCTCTCGACATCCAGGTTGCTCTGGCCGGGGCTGGCGAAGGCGAAACCGCTGCAGACCGAATCGTAGATGTAGAAGTCGAGCTGGTCGAACGTGGCAGCGGCCACCCACGGGTCTCCGGCCTCGTTCTCGTCGGCATAGCCGCCCATCCATATGCCCGACTGGAAGACCTGCTGGTCCTGGCTCGCGCCCGGGTAATAGCCCGAATAGAGAGCCAGCCCGATGCTGTAGACCCCGGGATACCAGAGGTCGCCTATGGTATAGCTGGAGGTCACGCCGACACAGCTGGTCGGGGACGCCGTTCCCCCCAGGATCGCCGGCGCTTGGCTCCCGAACTCCGCGATTACCGCCTCGTCGTAGGCCAGCGCCGAGTGGCCCGTCGCAAACAGCGCGAGCAGCACAACCGCAATCCTCATGCTCAATCTCATCTCATACCTCCGTGGCTAAAACACCAGACGAAATCCTGCGCGAATCTCCCTCGGTCCCCCGTAGACCTTCACGTTGTTATACGGGCCGGTCCACGTGCCGTAGAGCCGCAGATATCTCATGAGGTCCGTATTGTCGTCGTTGAAATTGACGAGGTTCTTCTTGTCAAAGAGGTTGTAGACCTCCAGGAACACCTGCTCCTTCTGGGTGAAGAGCTGGAAGTCTTTGGACAGCCTCATGTTGACCAGGGAGATGTCCGGGAATCTCGCAGTGTTCTGCTCTGGCTGCAGCGACCTCGTTGCCTCGGTCGGCGTGTAAGGAGATCCCGTTGCATACTTGACCAGGAAGTTGATTGCCCAGTTGTCTACCCTGCCGTAGCCGATGTCGAATACCAGGCTGTGCCTCCTGTCCCAATCAAGGTAATACTCTCTCGTGGCGGCTTGAGTGCCGTCGAAGAGCTGGTTGTAGCCTTCGACCACGTCCGAACTCCGTCCCTTGCCTATCATGAACGTATAGATGACGCGCCCCATCCACGACTCCTTGAAGCGCTTCCTCAGCGTGAACTCGAACCCCCTGACGTTGCCGTAGTCGGTGTTCATGTAAGTCGTGTACTGCGTTGCGTCGGCGGGGGTGTCGACGTCCCTGGAGTCGTTGATGGTAACCGTGGATACCAGGTTGTCGAGGTTCTTATAGAAACCGGTAATGTCTATGACCATGCCCTCGGCCACCACGCTCTCGATGCCGACCTCGTATGAGACGGTCTTCTCGGGCTGCAGGTCCGGGTTTCCAACGAGCGGCCAGTGGCCGCCCATGTCGTACTTGGTGTTGGTGTAGAGGTATCCGAACGGCGGCACCTGGAAGTAATGGCCGTAGGCGAAGTGAAGCACGGAGGACTCGCCCACCGGATGCGAAATACCGAGCCTGGGGCTTACCCTGGCCTTGGTAGCCGCGTCCGTAAGATTCCACAGCGGGGGCTCCGTCGCGTCCGGCCCGGCGCACTCGGGGCCGGGGACCTGGACGCTGGGATCCCACGGATATGTCTCGTCCGAGGGTATCTTCATGGCCGGGGCGAAAACGTCAAGCCGGAGGCCCGCGTTCACGATCAGGCCGCTGTACTCGATCTTGTCCTGAGCGTAGGCCACCGCATAGGTCGGTCTCACGAGATACTGGTTCTTGTATATGTTGCCCGGGGACGCGTACACCTCATGATGCCTCGTCTTGTACCTGGTGTACTCGCCGCCGAGCTTGAACTGGTGGCTGCTGTTGGCCTGCAATGTGTAGCTTCCCCGGATGCTGTTCACGGTCGACTCGGAGTCGTGGAAGAGATTGTTGTCGCCGCCTATGATGAAGTTGTCCTCATCGTATACGGTGTTGAGATCGATCCCGCCGCCGCCGTCTTCGACGGGTGTGGTGTTCCACTCCTGGGACTGATTCATGTCCCACCACCTGCCGGGCTGCGCGACATGGTAATTGGTCTCGAAGCGCGAGAATGAAATATCATAATACGAGCTGGTGCTGACCATATGGTTCATGCCCAGCACGGCCGCGAGGCTCCACCTGTCGTAACCCAGAAACGTCTCAGGAACGTACTGGCGCTGTGCGTTCCAGACGCTGAACTGAGTGTCATAGAACAGACCCTCGAAATAGAGCTTCACCCCGCCCGCCGGGAATCCCGTGAACTTCCAGATGGCCTGGGTGCGGTCGCGCCACTGATTATCGAGCACGTGCACGCGCGGATCCCAGTCATCCCACTTCGAAGATTCCACCGACATGAAGTACTTGAGGTCCTGCGTCCATGGGCTGGGCCCGCTCAGGCTCAGGGTGGCGGTCCTGTAGCCGGTGTCGTACTTGCCGGCGGCGTCGGCCGATTCCCAGAGGCCCTCGATGGGAAGATAGAAAGCTGTGCCGAATTCCCCGCGGAACTCCTGCCCGCCCTCCTTGGACACGACATTTACGATGGCGCTCTGGGCGTTGCCGTACTCGGGGTTGTAGCCGCCGGTCAGGATCATCATCTCCTGAATCGAGGCTTCGTCGTACCCCGCTGCGGCCTGCGAGAAAATGGGATCGAGAATCGACGCGCCGTTGATGGTATAGGCGACTTCGTTCTCCCGGCCTCCCCTTATGTGTATGCCCCTGCGGTCGGTCGTAGCGCCCGCCTGGAAGGAGACTATGTCGAAGGGCGTCTCGACCGGAAGCATCTCGATCTCATCATGTTCTATGATATTGAGCGAAGAAGTCTTGTCCTTCCGGATCAGCGGCCTCTCGGCGGTGACCACGATCTCCTCGACCACGTCGAGGACGGCGGGACTGAGTTCGAAGTCGATGCTGCTCGTAAAGTCCGCGTTGACCGCGGCATCCGCCTTCATGATGGTCTCGTATCCCATCATCGCCGCCTTGACGCTATACGTCCCCGGCGGGACATTGACGATGTGATAGCGGCCCTCGGGATTGGTGATCGCCCCCATCGTCGTACCGTCCAGGGTCACATTGACGGCGACGAGCGGTTCGCCCGTGTCACTGTCGACCACGATGCCTGCGACTTTACCGGCAGTGCCCGCCCACAGCGTCAGGGCGCCGCCGAAAAGCACGAACGCAAAAACAGCTAACGCCAGCCTTCTACGCATAGTGCACCCCTCCATGAATCCTTTTTTGTGGTTTTTGCCTTACTGACTAAGCCCTTGATAAATATCGGCCAGAAATCGGAGGGGCTTGAGAAAAACCGGAGGGTTATAAAGCGCTCTATTTTAACAAGTTAGGATATGGGACGAACCCCTATTCCCGGAGCGTCGGTGAGTCTGAGTACGCCGCCCTGCCCCCGTATGCCCTCGAAGGGGTCGTCGGCTATGAGAAGATTGCCGTCCAGGTCGCAGAAGTCGACAAGGGGCGCTATCTGCGCCGCGGCGCTTATGCCTACCGAGGTCTCAACCATACAGCCCAGCATGACCTTGAGGCCTGCGGCGCGGGCGGCGGCGATCATTGCCAGCGTTTCCCTGATCCCGCCTGATTTCATGAGCTTTAGGTTCACGGCATGGGCGAGACCCGCCCATCCGAACACGTCCGCGGAGGAGGCCACGCTCTCGTCCACCATGATCGTAGACCCGCTTTCCGCCATGAGCCGCCGGTAACCCTCCGTGTCCGTCCTGGGAAGCGGCTGCTCGTAGAACTCTATGGAGTAGGCTTCATCATAGCGCGCCATCTTCTCCAGGGCGGTTTCGACGTCCCAGCCCTCGTTGACGTCCGCTCTAAGCACGGCATCAGTCTCGCCCCTCAGGAGATCGAGCAGTTCCCCCTCCCGCCCGAATCCCAGTTTCACCTTGAGAATCGGGTAGGATCTCAGGCGGTCCAACTGGCCTCTTATGAGGTCGACGTCCTCCACCCCGACCGTATAGGAGGTCTCTGGCGGATCGATGCCCGCGAGCCCCAGCATCTTATGAAGAGGGAGGCCGGCGGTCTTGCCCGCGACATCGTAAAGCGCGGTCTCCACGGCGGCCCTGCCCGACGGGCTCTCCGGGAACCTGGCTTTGAGAAGCCTCGAGGCCGCCGACAGAGCGAACGGGTCCTCGCCCACTTCGGACCCCGAAAGCGCGGCTTCGGACTCCTCTATCGTACGCGCCGCCGCGTCTATGGAGTCGCCGTAGTAGGCCGATGGCGAGGCCTCCCCGTAGCCCGTGACTCCGCCGTGGTCGATCTCGGCGATCAGGACTTGCTTAACCGCCGTCGTTCCCCTCGTTATGGTGAAGGGTATTTCCAGGGTGAGTTTCTCAAGCCTGCATTTCACTCTCAATATGGCGCCTCCACGGCCCGGGCGATCCGCCCGCACCCCCACCTTATCACATCGGCGACGGGAAGCCCGGTCAGGTCTTCGAGGCGCGCGGCCTCCCGCTTTGCGGGTGCTTCCTCCATGTCAAAGGTGTTTATGGCCACGCCCACCACGCGGGACGGGTGCACGAGTCCCGCGACATCCTCATGGAGCTTTATGAGATCCGGAAGCGGCGGGATGCTGACGTCATAGCCGGGTATGGCGGTTCTGGTCGGCTGGTGACACAGTATCATGGCGTCCGGACAGCTGCCGTGCATAATTCCCAGGGCCACGGCGGAATAAGCCGGGTGTATGAGCGACCCCTGCCCCTCCACTATGGCGAGGCCGGCCCGCCCGAGGGCCTCCGTTGTCATGTTCTCGGTCACGGCCGACATGAAATCCCCCGGAACGCGGTCCACCGCTTCCCCCCAGCCTGCGAGCATTATGCCCGTCTGGCCCGTGGGCACGAACTCGGCGCGGGAGCCGCTCCGGTTCAGGAAACGGGCGAGCTCGAATGCAACCGTCATTTTGCCGATCCTGCAGTCGGAGCCCACAGTGAGCACCACCCTGCCCTTCTTGCGGCGCAGCGAACCCGAAGCGATGGTGTCGGGAACCCGCGGCACGCGCACGTCCCATATCCTCACCCCCGCCTCCGCGGCGGCACTCGAGATCTCATCATCTTCCCCCATCACGTGATGCAGGCCGTTGACGATGTCGAGGCCCCCGGCTATGGCCTTAAGGACCACCCCTCTCCACTCCGCGGGAAGCGCGCCTCCCCTCGGCGCGATCCCTATGAGCAGGGCGTCGGGCGAGCGGGCCAGCGCCTCCTCTATGGTGGCGACCACGGGGATTCCGCCCCCGAAGCCCAGCACATCCTCCACAGACGCCCCGGCCCGCGTGCTGTCGATGACACATGCTACGCGCTCCGGGACGTACCTTATGACGCATGCGGCAGTCTTCGAAGTGATGACGCCGAACTCGCCCTGGGCGAGAATAGCCAGGCGCCCGTACTTATCTATGCGATCGGCCTTGTCGCCCACGCGAATCTCTCCCTGAGGTCGGCCCTGCAATCCGGCGCGCCCGGATCAAGGCTCTCGATGCGGACATGTCCCGAGGCATGCAGCATGGAAAGGCCACCCAGATGTATGCCTACATGATCAATGCGGCCGGCGCCGGCGAAGAAGATCAGGTCCATGGGTCTCAGGCGCGACATGGACTTGAGCCTTCGGCCTTGAGCGGCCTGGTCGCCCGAGTCACGGGGCAACCCCAGGCCGATGAATTCGTACAGCGCCTGCACGAGACCCGAGCAGTCGAAGCCGAAAGTGCTCTTGCCGCCCCAGAGATATGGCGTACCTATGACTTCGGGGATCAGACCGTTGAGAAGGGCCAGGGCGCGTCTGGGGCCGCCGGGCCTGCGGGGCCCCACCCTGCCGCCCGTGAGGTTCTTAAGGTCCCCCGCCCTCAGCCTGCCCGGGAAGCCGTCGGGGCCCGTGATCACGGCCGTGGCGCCGCGCGCGCTTTCCACGGCCACGAGGCTCCCGATAGGGAGCATTATGTCGCCGAGCTTTCCGCGCCTGAGCCTGGCGAACCGGCGGACTACCGCGTGCGTCGGCCTGTAGGAAGGGGCTTCAACGACAGCCGAGGCCGGCGTCCAGCCTCTCATCCCGTCCGCTGTCTCGCAGCGGAGCCAGTCGCCCTTTCTCCGGACCGCGACGAGCCGTCTGCCCCAGACCTCCTGAGTGACGAGCTCGGACCGGGTACTCGGACCCGATCTGAGGCCAATAACGGGGCGGGCTGCAATGGCCATGTGTTATGGTCCCGGGTCTAGTAGTCTTCGGTGAGGCGGTAATCGCCGAAGCCCAGCTCGTCAACAAACACGAAGCGTCTGCCGAGGCTGTTGTAATACCAGACCTCGGTCGCGTCCCGGTCAGCATCGTAAGGATATGATTCGATCTGGTCGGGCTCGCCGTAGATGATATAGATTCGCCCGCGGTCGGTCTTCCAGCCCGCGGTCTGGGGCGCGCCAAAACGGACATTCGCGGTGTCGAATCTCCGGACATGCTCGTCATAGAATTCGTTCTCTTCAGTGTCGGGAGTGGGGTCTTTTTCCTTCCAGAACTCGTCCCAGAGCACCTTGCGCTCCTCGGGGCCGGCCTTGCGGAGCCTGTCGAGGAAGCTCCCGCTGGCGATATAGTGGAGCAGGTCCACCGCGCTCTCGACGTCCTTGCCCCAGTAGAAGAACTGGCTTCTTACCTCGAAAACCTTGGCCCTGGCTACCCTGAAGTCCCCGCCATCGCCCTCATCACGCGGAATGCCCACGATCAGATTGAAGACGCCGTTGGAGATCGCCTCGGCGGGAATATCGATCTCGACGGGGGCCGTGCCCGCCTCGGTGACGGTGACGGTGTCCTGGTAAGCCGTCTCCTCCTGTGACTTCATGACCCTGTAGACGACATCGAGCGGCACCTGTTCTTCCTCGGCGTAGACTTCGAAATAAACCGGGATGGACGTCAATTCACCCCTGTATGAGCGTATGACGTTCGGATAGACGCGCGATCGCCCGCGCGTTCCCTGTTCCTCGAAGCGCAGGTCGCTCAGCGAAGGGAGGTCATCGAGTCCGGGGATCAGGAACTTGACCTCGACCTTGCTTCTCATGTTGGTGTCGCGGTCGCAGAGGGAAACGGTGAGACTGAAGTCCCCCGCCGGCGCCGGGAAAGACATCACGCCCGTTCGCACCGAGTCGCTTGAAGTAGTCTCCTCGTACTTATCAGCCCTCAGTCTGAGACGCTGGGTGTCGCCGGCAACCTGAGAGCTGCCGCTTTCGAAGAGGATGACGGAGAAGTCCGCGCTTGCGCTGTAATCGCCCTTGTTCGATCTCACGAACTGGAGCGCGCGGTTGGTGACCCTGAAGTAAACCTCCACCCAGTACCTGTCGCCCCGTTTGAAATAGGCGGCGTCAGTGCAGAAGAAGGGAATTCCGCTCGAGCATGAGGGCAGGGTTAGCTCATCGGCGGCGGTGAGCCCGGCCGCGGCAATCAAGATCGCCACGAATAGATATGAGGACCTGATTGAACTCATAGTAACCGGCGCAGATGCTGCGGCGCTCGGCGCCCGGGCCCTTCTTCAATTACCGCAGGCCGACGGCCCTGGCGAGTAGCGCCAGTGAAATCACGTAATCATACCGGGCCTCGACGTAGGAGGTCCGGGCCTCGCTGAGAGACACCTGTGAATCTATCTGCTCGAGCATCGTGGCGGCGCCTAGCCTGTATCGCTCCACGGCGAGTTTGAACTCCTCTTCGGACAGCTCCACGGTTTCGGCGCTCACCTTCATCCTCTGTCTTGCTTCTTCGACATTATAATAGGCTTCCTTGACCTCGAGTGCAACATCCCTCTTGACCTGCGCCAGGTCTTCTTTGGCAGTATTGAGCTGGGCCCTGTACTGCTTGCCCCTGCCCCAGCGGCTTAGACCGGTGAAGATGTCAAAGGACATGCTGAGTCCCCAGGTCAGCTCCGACTCCTCCCAGGCCTCGGAGAGCTTGAGCCGGTCCTCGCCCGACCAGGAGTAGTTGGCGGAGAAATTGAAACGAGGCAGCCAGTTTCCGCGGTTCTGCCATACGCCGTAATTCCGCGACTTCACGACCTCCTCGGCCCCTCTCACTTCGGGCCGCACCCTCATGGCCGTATCGAGAATCTCATCGAGATTGTATTCGCGCTCCTCTATGCCCAGGTCTTCGTCCAGGACTATACTGCACTCCCCGTCAATGGCCAGGAAGTGGCATAGCCCCGTCTCCGCAAGCCGGAGATCATTCTCGGCCGAAATCAGATCGAGCTTGTTCCGGCTCACCTCGACGCCGGCGCGGAGCACGTCCGAAATCACCGCCGAGCCCACCTCCACCAGGGCCTCCGCTCTCTCGAGCTGCTTCTGGCTCAGTTCATAGGCCTCCTGGCGCACCTCGAGGAGCTTCTGCGCCTTGAGCACGTCAAGGAACCGCTGCCTGGCAGTGAGGGCGATGTCGGCTTCCACCGAGAACATGGACTGCACCGCGGCTCTCTTGTCGGCCTCCGCTCCCAGCCATCCTGCAATGTTGGAGCCACCGTGAAAAATGGGCTGGCTGAAGTAAAGGGCTGTGTTGAACGACCCCGGGGGTACCAGCCTGTCGCCCACCACGCCCGCGAAAGGCGATCTTCGATAGTTGACGCTGTAGGATACCTGAGGCAAGAGGTTCGAGAGCGCGCTAAGTCCGGCGCCCTCGGCCCGTTCCACGTTGTAATTCGCCTGCAGGACGGCCACATTGACCTCGAGGGCCCGCTCCACGCAATCGTCTATGCTGAGCTCCATAACCCTGTCAGCGCAGTGGCCTGGATTGAAGCCCCCCGTCAGAACCGCCGTCGCCGCAGCTGCGGCCAGCACCATCTTGAAGCACCTTCTACTCATCATGTCCTCCTTTCATACCGTCAGAGCATAGCAAGACTGCCAAATGTAATCAATCATCTAGCGGCACAAACGGCGTGGCCGCCGGACGGACTGCGCCACTCCGCTGGCGTCAAGGGGAAACAGGATATCTCACAGGGGGCTTTCCGGCAGCCCGAAAGGTGCCGAAACTCGCCCGCTTGCGCCGTCCTCTCCAGGTAAGGCAGGACAGCGTCACTGCGTGAGAGTAAACCTGAACGGGATGCTGATCGTCGCCTTTACAGGCACGTCGCGCTGCTTTGCCGGACTGAATCTGAACCTGTACGCGGCCGCTATAGCGGCGTTGTTGAGGATCTCGGCTTCACTCTGCCCGACCCAGGCGCTTATGACGCGGCCGCTCTCGTCAATCGTGACCATGACTACGACGAGCCCTTCCACCTCGGCGCTTCTCGCCAGGTCCGGGTACTCGGGTTCGGCTGCCTGCAGGACCTGCGGGTAAGTGTCGAAGGCGAAGAACATCTCCGGCTCCGGCGGGGGCGGAGGCGGCGCGGGCGGAAGATTCTCGGCGTCGAGGAACGTGGGCGCGATAGTTTCCTCCTCGCTCACGTCATCGCTCGCCTCGATCTCCACCGCGACCTCGGGTCGGACAATTTCCTCTGGCGGAGGAGGAATCTCGATCTCCGGCGGCACTTCGACCACCTCGATCCTCTCCTCGCGCAGTTTGTAGACGCCCGGAACGTATTCGGGCCAGAAGGCAAAGGCAACAGCATGAATCAGAATCGCGCCAAGGAAGCCGATCTCCAGGTACTTCTTGTACTTCTTCTTGAACTCAGCGTGAGCTGTCACCTGAACGCTCCTATCTGAATCTCATCTTCTCTTTCTTGGAGGCAAACGACACCCTGACGGCGCTTGCCCGCTTGAGCGACTCCATGATGTCCGCCATCACGGCATAGGGCGCCATCTCGTCGGTGTAGAAAGCGACGATTATGCCAGGATTGGCCCTCACGCGCTGGGCTATAATGCCCTCCACGGCATTGGGCGCAACTATCATGTCGTTGATGGAAATCCTGCCGGTGCGGTCCACCCAGATATGCGCGACGTTCTCCCTGGGGATGTCCTGGGCCGCCTCTGCTTTGGGAAGCGATATGGGAAGGCCCTCCTCCAGCTTCAGAACCGTCGTCACCATGAAGAATACGAGCAGCAGGAAGGCGATATCGGCCATCGAGGAGGTCGGGATAGTGGCGGTTACCTTCTGCTTCTTCTCGAAATGTGCCATTTCTCTCTCCCCTGCTCCTATTTCTCCAGAGTCTTGAGCGAGACCCTCTGGGCCTGCGCCAGCTTGAGCTCGTCCAGCATGTCGATCATCAGGCCGTATGTCGCATTGGGGTCGGTCTCCACTACAACGATGAGCTTGTCGTTCTCCATCATGGCCTGCTCGACGCGCCCGCGCACGTCGTGCAGGTTCACGACTTCGTCATCGATGGTGACCGTGCCATCGGCGTAGCCGGACACTCTCATGATGTTCTTCCGCGAGATCTTCTTCGCCACGGCCTCCTTGCTCGGGAGGTCCAGAATGAGTCCCTCCTCTATGGCGAACACGGTGGAGACCATGAAGAAGATAAGGAGCAAGAACGCAATGTCCGACAGAGATGAATTGGGTATCTCGGTCGAGACTTTGGATCTCTTCTTGAACTTCAACTCTATTCACCTACCTTGGGCGGCTGCATCTTGCCGAGAATGACAAGCGTATCCACCAGGTCAGCACTTGATTCTTCCATCTCGATAATGAACCGGTCGATCTGGGACACGAAGTAGTTATGGAAGGTCTGCATCGGGATGGCGATGATGAGACCCGTCGCAGTGGTGATAAGAGCCTCCGAGATACCGGAGGCCACGAGCTTGGCGTTTACCTGCTCGGCTTCGGCGATGGCGTTGAACGCCCTGATCATACCCGACACCGTCCCGAGGAAGCCCAGGAGCGGCGCCACCGTGGCGACGGTCGAGAGCCAGATGAGGCCCCTCTCCAGGAACGAGGTCTCCACGGTCCCGGCGGCGACGATGGACCTCTCTACCGCCTCGGTACCCATGTCGGCCCGCTTGAGACCGGCGTGAAGAATGCTGGCGATCGGGCCTCTCGTCCTCTCGCACTCCTGTGCGGCGGCTTCGACACCCTTTGAGTGGAGCGCGTCGAGCACTTTCTTCATGAGCCGGCGCGTATCGGTGCGTGCGCGCGTCAACGTTATGAGCCTTTCAATGATAACGGCCACGCCGATGATGGACGTGACCAGCAGAGCGTACATGAAGTTCCCGCCCTTGAAGAAGAGTGTCACGAGCCCGCTCTCTCTGAGCCGGGTCATCATGCCGCCTTCGGGCATTTCGGCCTCTTCAACCGGAGTCTCCACCGAAGCCAGAAGGTCAGCCAGAGAACTGTCGACCTGAGCTTCCATAGCGGCTCCTTCAGCACCTTCTGCGCCCTCCTCGGCGGTCGCCCCGGCTGCCTCCGCAGATCCCTCCTGAGCAAGGCAGAAACCTGCGACTGAAATTACGAGCATACTGATGACGATTAGGGACACCCAGATCCTGACGTGAGTCATTGACGAATCTCCTTGATTGGCTGTTGACCCAGAACGCACTACCCTTGTAGGGATGGCATTCAACGATTACCTAAAAGAAGCAAAATCAACTCTCAAAACCTTAATACCGGGTATTTTTGTTGTCAACCCTTTTTTAGTGCTCGTGTTTCTCGGTGCTGTAGATCAGGCGGTAGTTGCCATTCCCGGTCTCATCGGCGAATATGAAGCGCACTCTCGCCTGGGTGGAGGAGCGCTTGGCAAGCCGCCTTACCGGATTGCCTGGACCTTCATAAGTCCATATCTCGTAGGCTTTTCCATGCACGGTCTCCCCCCCGCGCTGGTCGAGATGTTCGTCGGTTTCTCCGGTAGTCCTGGTGTAACCCCCCGTCCCCTGCCCCCCCGACTCCAGAAACTCGCGCGAGTACGGATCTGTCAGCACCGGTTCAGTCCCGCCGCCTATATCGCGCGTGCCCTGTACGAACTCATAGTCCGAGAAGTGGCTCTGTATATCATCGGGAGGCCCGTACTTTATGTAAAGCCTGCCCATGTCCGAAAGGGCGCCGCGCACCTCGGTCGAGTAGTGAAGATCGGCGTAGTGCACTCGCCTGTAATGCTCCTCCAGGGCCTCGTTTCCAAGCGTACCCGGGCTGGGGTCCAGCTCGGTCCAGAATTCGGTGAGGTACTGCTCGCGGGCCCCCGTGGAGAGAGCCCTGAATTCCTCCATCTCGTCTTCCTTCATTATATACAGCATGTCCTCCTCGACCTCATGCCCGTACTTGCCCCAGGAGAGCACCGTCCATGCGATATCGAACTTGGCCTGGGTCAGAGCGAGCCTGGCCCCGTCCGAATCCAGGGCCTCCACCCTGAGTAGATAGGTGCCGGCCGACAGCGAGCTTATGTCGAAGAGGGCCGCGTTGCCCACGCTCCAGCCCTCAATCGCCACCGTTCTCTGGTCTCTGAATATGGTGTCGCCCGTCGTGTTGATAATGGAGTACGCCGTCACCAGGCTGTCGCCCGCGCCCTCCTCGGTGAAATCATAGATCTCATAGAAAAGCGAGAGCTCGTTGACCAGCAGGCCATACAGCCGGCTCGGATTGGGGACCACCTCGTAGCCGGATTTCTCGAAGAGCCCGCTGGAGCGCCTGGATATGCTCCTCGCGAACTCGATGTCGCTCATGGCCACGGCTCCCCTATCGAAGTCCCTGGAGACGACATTCATCTCGGCCACGCCCGTGTTCTTCTTCTTCAGAAGGTAGGAGACTATGGCCTTCTTGAGGGCGTTCTGATCCTCTATGGTGACTTTCACGGTGTATTGACCGGGGCTCACTTCGAAGCTCGACTCGAATACCTGGATTATGGTCCGGTCGGCTGTCTCGTTTTCGGTGTCGGCGAAGACCTCCACTTCCTTCTCGGTCCGCGCCACCTGGGCGCCGTCCATGTCATATACGACGACTTCATAGATGAGATCGCCCTTAAACCTTGTCTGCCTGTCTATGAACTCGATCTGGTCATTGGATACGACGCAGTACACTTCCTCCGTATTCCTGCCATCCGAGCCATAGAAGGTCACCACGTCCGCGTGGAAGATTATGTCCCCCTCGCTCGGCCGCGGGACCTCCTGGTCCGCGACGGCCTGCCGGGGTCCGACTGCCGCAAGGGCTGCGGCGGCAAATAGAATCAGGGGCAGCCTTGAGCCGGCCGCCCCTGCTTTAGATTTTAGATTGCACATATTTAGAAATTCGCCCACAGGGATATCTTATGCGAGGTTCCCAGGAGCCCGAAATCCGAGAAACCGTAATCTACGCCCCAGATGGAGGGCTTGTTGGTCAGTCCGATCCTCACGAACGGGAACTTCACGCCGAAGCCGCCTGTGAGACCTTCTTCATCCCTGTTGAACCTGTAACCGCCTCTGACCGCGACCTCGAAGTTGGGTCCGTATTTCTGATACACATACTCCCCGCCGAGGTTAATGCGCTCGGCTCCGTCCGGCGGATGGTTGAACTCGAAGGCGCCCAGGAACCTGTGGTCCGGGACGTCCAAGAGGGGCATGGACGCGCCCACCTTGAAGGTGATGGGCATGGGGCTCTCCTTGCCGTCATCGCGGAACTTGTAGCCGGCCCCCATGTTCTGGAAGCACATGCCCAGCTTGATGCCCTTGAACCCGGTGTCGTAGAGCGTCCCCAGGTCCACCGCGAAAGTCTCGCCGCTGTAATCCGCAAGTCCTTCGTGGATCCACTTTAGAGTGACTCCGAAGGAAAACCTGTCGGTAAACATATTGGCGTACGTCAGAGCGAAGGCCATGCTGCCCGCATCGAAGGAGTAGCCCGTACCGTCCGGCCTGTACTCCGTGGTCTCGGGCATCGGGTCCATCTGAAGGACCGTGGCGCTGACGCCCAGGACTCCCGGCAGGAACTTGTATGAGAAGACATAAGTGGCGAACTCATGGCTTATCTCCGCCGGCCAGCTGCCGTGGCTGAGATTGAACTCGCTCCCTTCGATGAGAGCTATGCCCGCGGGATTCCAGTAGATGGCTGTCGCGTCATCCGAAACCGCCACGAAGGCCTCGCCCATGGCAATAGCGCGGGCCCCCACTCCGATCTTAAGGAACTGGGCTCCGACCGTCCCGACCTTCTCGAAGATCTCCGCGGACCAGCTAGTCGCGCCAATGACCAATATCAGCGTCACCGCGACAGTCAGCGTTCTCTTCAAAGTACTCCTCCTTCCTTCCTCTCTCCTATCTGACCACGACGAACTTGTTGATTTCCGTACCCAGAGGTGATTCCGTATGGACTATATATATTCCGCTAACGATTTCCTGGTTGTTCCTCGATACGAGGTTCCATCCCGGCGGCTCGCCGCTGGGGTCGGTGGGGTCCTCGAAGTACCTCTCCCATACGAGGTCGCCCGAGAGGCTGTATATCCTCACTGTGGCCTGCCGCGGCAGGTTGAGGAAGCGGACCCTCCTGCCGGACGGGTCCCTTTCATACTCTACCATGTCTCCTATCGCGTGGCCCGTCTGCCTGGCCTCTTCGCTCATGCCCGGATAGGGATTGGGCACTATGCGGACCTTGCCCGTAACTCTCGCCGGCGTCCCTCTGGGATAGACCAGCTGCATCGACTGCGAGTAACTCCCGTAACGGGGCACGGGCGTCAGCTCTCCCGTGGCGGGATTCCTGATGACCTCCGCGCTGCCGTCGTCGTACGCCGTGACGGCATACCAGTACGGAATACCGTTATGGACGTCCGAGTCCACGTAGCGGTACTTGCCTATGCCGTTCAGGCCGGTATCTACGAGCGGCAGGTCCTTCTTGTTGATGTCCATTAAGAGCTGCCACTGGTCGGCCGACGGCACCTCGCTCTCATGCCTCCAGCCCTTGGCTTTCCAGATGCGGTAGCCGTCGAAGTCGTACACGCGCTGCAGCGGGTCCGGCACCGTCTCGGAGTAATCGTCCCACTCGATGAAGATCTTGCCGTCCCCCGCGATGAGTCTCTGCTTGGGCGGAGGGGGCGGGCTCGAGCCCAGCCAGTTGACGAAGACCTGCTGGCCTCCGGGACCCGCCATTGGCCCGCCGTTATAGACTTTCTGGGCGTTGGTCGCGTTCGCTATGAGGTCGCTGAAGGGGTCGCCGCATACGAAGGCGACCTGGAAAACCAGCGTGCTTCCGGCCGGGATCTCGGCGAAACGGCCCGCGGATACGAGGAACCTGTAGTCCGCCGCCTTGGTCGTCGGGGGATCTATGGTCTTCTCGGTGTCCGACACGCCCCTCATATAGCGGTACCTCTCCTTGTCGTTCTCAGGGTCCTGCTCGCCGCTCGACCAGCGTTTGAACATATGAATGCCGACCTCGGACGGCGCCAGGTTGCCCTGCGGGTCGGTAGTATGCCCGAGGAACATTACCCCGATATATCCGGGCACATCGCCGTCTTCACCCCCGGGGTAGTCGTACATATAGCCCATGGTGATGTGATAGTCCACCGCTACCTCGCCCCCCTCCGGGCTTATTTCACGGCGGATGACGGTGGTGTCGATATAGGCGGCCATGTCGTCCACGTAGGACTGCGGGACCTGGCGCACCGGGCCCACGTCGCCGTCCACCATGAAGGCGATATAGGCGTTATGGATGGAGCGGTCGCCGTCATTGGTGACCTTGTATTCGATACCTATGAAGTCCTCTATAGCGGGACTGGTCCACGCGTAGCTCTCCTGCCTGACCTTAAGGTAGAGAGGCACATGGAAGTCCTCTGTCCTGGTCCTGTTAAAAGAGGTCGCCGAGTCGTAAAAGACGGCCGTATACATCTGCTGGGAAATGGCGGCGAAGTCCTCGTCCACAAGGCCGTCGCCGTCATTATCATAGCCGTCGAGCGGGTCCTCGTCATAGAGGTTGTCGGCGTCATCGTCCTGCAGCCTGTTTCCGCTGGGCTGGCCTTCGAAAGTCTCGTAGACGATGTCCCTGGGGTCGGGCTTGGGATAGAACTCGAGCTGGTAGACAGCTGCGGTGACCAGCGTATCCTCTCTTCCGCCTTCGCGCACGACGCCCCCTACCCAGAGTCCCGCGGCGAACAGGTACTCGATGCTGCTGCCGGCGGGCCACTCGCCAGAAGGCGAGGTCGGGTCGGCATTGTAATCCCCGAGCATGCCGAGGTTGGAGGTATGCAGGAGGAGCTGGTTCACATTGTGGTATATGCCCCTGAACCTGACGAGCCCCTGCTGGCCCTCGAGCCCGGGATCGTCATATACCGCCTCCTCATAATAGGCCAGCGCGCCCGCGGCCATGAGCGCAGCGAATAGTGCGGCGATCACCGGGATGCTCAAGACCGGCATCCGGCTCGCCCTCTTCTTGTTGTCCATTGACCTGCCCTCCGTTGCGATTACCAGTCGAATGACACGCCGACCTTGAAACTGCGCGGCGGTGAGTAGACACGCGGGTCATAGATGGGCACGTATATGACTTCCTGTATGCCCAGAAGCTCGCCCTCGTCATACGCGCCGCCCAGTTCTCCCTCTGTCGTATAGTACGCCGTGTAGTTTCCTGAACCGCCCGGCCAGCTGCCCGGGTTCATGTTGGCTATGTTCTGAGTGTCCAGGATGTTCCTGCCTTCGAGGAACAGCGAGATCTCCTGCCCCGCGATCCTGAACCTCTTGTCGGCTCTCACGTTGATCGTGCTCCTGGCCGGGAGCCTCTCCGAGTTGATGAGCTCCGCCCGGACCTCCCTCTCCCTGGGGTAAATGGGCGTATACGGACGGCCGGTAGAGTAGTTCCAGTCCAGGTTGGCGCCCCAGAGGCCCGGCTCGCTGAGATAGAAGTTGGCGCTGAAGACGTGGTTCCTGTCCCAGTCCAGAGGCAGCTCGGTGATGGGAGCGCGGTCGAGGCCGCCGCCCACAACATTGGCGCCCTGGAGCTCGTTGGAGCTCGACCCTGTCGCCTGGGAGAACGTATAGGTGAAACCTCCGGAGAAGCGGTGGCTGAACCTCTTGGTCAGCTTGAACTCGATGCCCCTTACGGACCCGTAGTCCATATTGACGTAGACCACGGGTTCGGCCGTCGGCCCGTAGATCTGCTGGAACTCCGAATCCTCCACCAGGTCGCCGGCCCTGGTTCCCACCAGGCCGAATATGTCCTTGTAGAACATGGCTATGTCGCCGACCAGCGTATTGCTGAACTGGTGCTGAATGCCGATCTCATAGGAGATGGTCGTCTCGGCGTCCATGAGCGGGTTCCCGAAGGGCAGGAGGCCCGTCTCCGTCTGGCCGAGGAACTGGAACAGCACCTCGAGCCTCGGTATCTGGTAGAACCTTCCGTAGTTGAAGTACAGCGCGTCCCTCTCCGATATGGGATAGGAGACGCCCAGCCTCGGGCTGATCTGCCACTCGGTCCTGTCCAGGAAGCTGTCGGGCTCCCTCACCTCCAGCGTCTGGAAGAGGAAATCGTTATAGGCGTCGACGGCGTCCTTGCCAGGGTCGAAGAGGTCGAGCCTCAACCCGGCCCTCACGTTCATACCCTCGAACTTGATCCTGTCCTGCAGGAATGCCGAGAGGCCCCAACAATTGAACTTGTAGATATCGGTGAACACGCCCAGGGGATTGTCGTAGGACGGGTAAGTGATATCCATCATCTCGAGCCTGTAGTAGTTGAACTCGCCACCGAACTTGACCTGATGCGTGACGCCTTTCTGTATGGTCATGTCCGCCTTGGCGGTGGACATACGCGTTTCATAGCGCTGGTAGTAAGGGAGGTCGCCCGTCACCATGAAGTACCTGTTCTCCGGGTCCAGCCGTTCGTTCTGCGACGGCGTGACGTACTGGTAGGGCTCCTTGTCCAGCACCTGCTGCCTGCTGAGAGTCTTGTAGGTCCCGATCCTCGCCGTGTAGAACGAAGTCGGGCTCAGCGTGTGGTTCCACACGAACTTGAACTGGTTGTGACTGGTGTTGACGTCCGGCGTATGGGCCGGGGCGATGTACAGCGTGTAAGTCGAATCCAGCGGCTCAAACCACCAGTGCTCCAGGGTCTCCGACCAGTAGCCCACCCTGCTCATGGAATGATTGTACCTGTCGAACTTGCCGCCCGAAGACAGCATCTCGAAAGACAGCTTCTTGGTGGGCGAGAACAGGTAGGTTATCTTGCCCTGGCCCGAGTAGTTGTTCTGCTGCCTCTCCCTGAACTTGATGCCCAGGATCTCTTTCTGCTGCCTCGGCTCGAGAGTCTTGAGATAGGTGTCGGTGAAGTTGAGCTCGCCCGACAGGTAGAATCTCGCATTGGTGCCTTTGATCGGCCCGCCGAAGCCCACCATCAAGTCGTCGTCATTGAAGTAAGTCTTATCGGGGGAACCGTAATCATCCGTCATGTATTTGACCACGCCGGAGTACTTGGTGCCGCCCTCCCTGGTCTTGAGGTTTACGATGCCGGACTGGACATTGCCGAACTCGGCGTCGAATCCGCCCGAGAGAACCTCAAACTCAGAGAGCGAGGCGAAACTGACGTTCATCACTCCCGCGCCTACGAAGGGGTCGCTGACCTGCATGCCGTCAACGAAGTACTTGACCTCTCCGGACCTGCCTCCCCGGATATGGATCTGCCCCTGCTCCAAGACGACGCCCGCCTGGACGGCTATGGCCTCCTCGACCGTATTGATGGCCCTGGTCTGAATGTCCTTGGTGTCCACGTTCCTCGTGGTCTGGGTCTGATTGACGTCGACCATCCTCTTTTCGGCCGTGACCTTGATCTCCTCGACCTCCATGACTACGGTGACCCCGAGGTCGAAGTTGATTTCGGTCGTGAGGCCGGCGTTGACGACCACGTTCTCGCGGGTCTGCGGGGCATAGCCCATCATCATGACCTTGAGGGTGTAGGTGCCCGCAGGCACGGCTTCCATCGTGTATACGCCGCTGGGCTTGGTGAACGAGCCCATTCCGGTGCCTACAATAACCACGTTGGCGAATGCCAGGGGCGCTCCGCTCTGGGCGTCCTTCACCACACCCGAAATGCGGCCCGGATCCTGCGCGGAGGCGACTGAGGCAATTGCAAGGAAAAGCACTAAGGCAGGTAGTAGTACCCTTCGCAAGGGACACATTTTAACATCCCCCTTCTGTGAGACTCAAAGGCACGGCACTATTGTGTGTATATCCCTTCTCTAGCGTACTATACAAAGAGCGCGGAAACAGTGTCAAGTGATTTTGTCCCCGTAAGTTACGGGGTATTCACCCCTTTTGAGGGACTGCATCACCGGACCCGCGGCTTCCATATATATATCGGCAGCCTTGTTCTCGTCGATCAGGCCGAGTCCGCGCGAAAAAGAAGTCCGCAAAGATTGCGAGATTTCGCCGATGTTGACGGCCGCGCCGGCTATGTCTTCAAGGCATATGGTGGCCTCGGCGACCTCCCGGGCCATCTTCGCGCGGTCGATTCCCATCAAGTATTTTTCTATACCGAGGTAGCCCCTTCCGACCGGTATGCTGCCGTGCTGGAGCAGGCTGCACCGGCCAACGCGCTGCGCGCTGCCCACCACTTTGCGGCCCCGGTAGGTGATCTCGTACCTGCTGGTCGACGCGAAGCAGGGCCTGGCTCCCTCCATCCCGCCCCGCATCCGGCCGCGGTCTATGGAGAGGTCCGCCGAGATGGGCCTCAGACCTTCGACTATGCACTCGGACAGGCGCCTGTACGCCTCGGTCACGCCTGCGCTCCCCGGGGCAGCGCATGCGGGCAGGGCCGAAAGCGGCAGCACCACCGCGTACGTGAGGTCGTCTCTGTGCAACACCGCGCGCCCCCCGGTGGGCCGGCGCACGACGTCGATTCCGTCCTCGCGGGCGGCGCCTTCATCGACGATCCGCCCGGGTTCGTGATAACCAAGGGACAACGCCGGGGGCCTCCAGGCGTAGAATCGAAGAAAGGCCTCATCCGAACCGGACTCGCAGAGTGAGAATAGATGATAGTCGAGCGCCATGTTGAAGGTCGCTTCCCTCGCCGTGAAGTCGATCACGTTGATGACCCGCTGCGCTCTCACTGGATAATGCCCAGCCAATCGGAGAGCAGGAAGTGAAGCCTGCCGATTAAGAGCGAGACCCTGCTCATAACCGTGTACCCGAATGAGGCTCCGAATGAGATCATAAGGAAGAAGATGCCGATCCTGGAAGCCACGCCGAGGCTTCCCTTATGCTCCCTCGAGAAGAAGAAGTAGATGAGCGTCGTTATGAGACCGATTATGGTGAGCGGGTTCTGCAGGATCCCGAGGAAGGCGAAGACATACTCGTTGGCCGTCCTCGCCAGGCTCATGGACGCGACGGCGTCGGCCGAATACAGCGGGATCATGCTCGCCCTGACCTGGGCGATGAGATCGCCCTGAAGCGCCCCGATCACCGCGAAACCGGCGTAGGAGCCCACCATGGCTGCTATAGCCCAGCGGCTAAGCCAGCTCGCCCGGGGAGAGAAACGCGTGAAGAGCATCAGGCCCAGAGCGAAAGGAACGATGAGTATATAGCTCTGGCCGGAGACCAGCGGGTTCCAGAGATTGGGGATGAAAACGTTCCAGTATTCGAGGCAAACCACATAACCCGCCGACACGCCTATGAAGATATGCTCGGCCAGCTTGTAAACCGGGTTGTCCTTGTAGAGAAACGAGAAAATGGCCAGGGTCAGCAGGGCCGCCACCCAGGTTCCGAAGACCTGGCCATTGAGCCCGCCCGCGGCCGCCCCCATGAGGCCCATGGCCAGCACCACGCACGCGACTATGATGGTTAGAGGTTTCAACTCCTCTTCCTTCTGTCTATGAAATAAAACACGTTCGCCAGTATGATGAACACTATGACTGCGACATGCACGCTCGACTGCGCGGCCATCCCGGCGAGGCCCAGCCCGGGTTTCTCGATGAGCTGCTCGTACTCGCCGGCGCCCTTCATCCCCGCGAGCAGGCCCACGAGCTGTCCCGACTGTATGTAAGGATACATCTCCGGCCCGCTGACGGCCGTCACCCCGCCCCCGATGGGAACCGGGAACCTCGTCGCGACCTGCTGAACCCATTCTTTAATGCCCGGATACCCGGCCGAGACGTTCACTATGAGCCTGACGTCGGTGAGGTTCTCTATGCCCTCAAGCATGGGTATGTCGCCGTAAGGCGTGCCGAAATAGTCCTCCGGGAACGTCGCCCGCAGGTCCTCGGCGACCGAGACCATGACGGCCTCTCTTCCCTCCTTGAAGCCGAGGTTGACGTAGTCCTCGCCGTAAGTCTTGCCGTAGCGCGGCGCGATGTCCTCGAATACCCGCTGCGAAAGAGGCGGCCCGGGCGCCCACAGGGAGGCGGCGATTATCTTGACGTCCTTCGAGAAAAGGTGCTCGACGAAGGCGATGTTCATGGGATATAGCTCGGGAAGCGAACCCGGGTCGTAGTCGGCCGCAAGGTAAACGTATGAACCCGGCGGCAGCGCTTCCACCGCGTCGTAGAGGCCCTTGACCGGCGGGCTCACCGAGAGCCTCACCTGCGCGCCGATGATGAGCGGCACCATGGCGCAGGCAAGCACGATGACATAGAGTACGCGGCGGTCCACCTGGGACAGTCTGTGGACGATCCCGCCTTTATCTACGGTCTTATCTCCGCTCGCGCTCACTTGTCACTCCCGAGATAGGATCTTTCGAGCCCCAGTATCATCTTGAGTCCGGTCGAGATGGCCCCCAGCGCGGCGCCGATCATGATGCCGCGCTTGGCGGCCATGTTGGGAACCTCCATTATCCACTCGGTGAAAGCGGGCAGACCGTTCCACAGGCCCTCGCCGACGGGCACGCGCCCCAGCATCACGATGACCGCGGTAACAAGGAGCAGCGTCGCCTCCACGCTTCTGGCGCGGAACGCCCGGTAGGCGGCCGAGGCGATGAAGAAGGCCAGAAGGGAAAACATGGTCGCCTGCATGGGCACCATGACGTTGATGTAGCCCCAGTCGAAGGGGCTCCCGGCCTGGATGCCCCCTGACAGGCCGATACCCAGCATGACGCCCAGCGACGCCAGCAGGACGATCTTGTAGTGCCAATCCCTGCCCCGGGTCCTCACCGTACCTGCGCTGATGCGCGCGATGTTGGCCACGCCGAGAACGTAGGCGAAGGCGGTGATGATGATGGCCCAGTTTCTCATGACGGCGGCGGGCTCGGCGAAGATGGGGTGCGGGCTGAAGAGGGACACTATCATGAGCATCCCCGCTATGAAGGCTATGGCCACCGGCACTTCCGTCTTCATGCCGCTACCTCGGACTGAACCACTCGGCGAACGCATCCCAGCCCGCCGTCTGGGCAATGACGCCCGCCAGAACCACTGCGATGATGAATATCTTGGCGATGTCGCTGGCCTTCAGCGTGCCTACGAGCATGGGCTCGTTGGAAAGGTAGGCGCTCGCCGCGTAGAGCTCCTCTCCTATGAGCGCATAGTCGCAGGCGGCCACGAAGAACGGGAGCTGGTGTATGTTGGCGGTCCCCGCCACCTGGATGGCGCCCGTGGAGAAGCCGGTCTCCGCGAGCACCAGCGACTCGGCGAAGAAAGACCCCAGGTAGAGATTGGCCGCCGTCTTCTCCCTGAGCATGATGCCGGACACGCCGGCGGTGAAAGCGAACTGGACGTCCGAAAGGTACCTCACCGTATCGGGCTTATAGAGCTCGGGGCGGCCCGCGTTTAAATATCCCTGCTGCACGGCCTCCTCGGCGACCGGCACGACGAAGGGGCGGCACACGGGCACGATCATTGGCGTCTCGTATGTGGCCGCGATGCGCGCGACGTCGTTCAATATGACCATGCTGGCTATGGTCTGGATATTGTTCATATCGTCGATTCCGGGGACGTAGAGCACGGGCCTGCCCATCTCGGTGGCCCTGCCTATGGCCTCTTCTATGGCCTTCAGGCCGGCGATGCGCCGGACATAGAACGTCCAGCCCCGCGCGGCCAGGCGGATGCAGATGATGACCGCGAGAAAATACAGCGCAAATATCATGAACTGATTCAGCCGTTCGGAATTAAACCACGAGGCATGCGGCGCCCCGGAGCCGGCCCCGACGGCGCCTCGCGAGCCGGCCGTCCCCACAGCGCTCACGCGGTACATGTAGGTTCTGCCGCGCTCCAGGCCCGAGTCGACATACTCGCCGGCCCCGCCGCCCAGGGTGGCGACTTGCTTCCATTCCGTCTCCCCGTCGGCCAGGCGCTCGATGAGCACGGCGGCCGTATCGGCAAGTTCTCCCGCCCAGGAGACCCGTAGAGCGTCACCGCCGTCATTGGGAACGTCGTAAACCGAGACCGCCGCTTCCGCGCCGCCGGCGAGAGAGGCGAGGGCAAGGGCGGCGATTAAGAGACCGGATGATATAGAGGGGAGCGCATGGGCTGGGGTTCTCTCACGAAGGAATCGAATGCGCACTCGGGACTCCGGGAGTTTCTAGTCTTCTATAAGCTCGACATTCGCTCGGGGGATTATCGACCGCGAACCGTCGCCGAACTCGACCTCGAGGACCCTGACGCGGGCCTCCGATTTCAAGACCTGCAGTTCGGGGGGCAGAGCCGTCACCTTGCCGATGGCCCCGAAATAGGGCTCGCGTATGACTCTCACCGGAGTTCCAATTGTGAGCCCGCTGGAGGATTCAGTCACGTCCTCGATCGTCCCGGCCCTATCCTCCATGGGAATCACGATTTCCGGCCTGATTACGCCGGCCCGGATCTGCGTTGCCCCGCTCATGGATGTCTTCACGCCGTTCTTGGACTTGAGCAGGTCGAAGGTCTTGTCGGCCATGGTCATCTGGCCGAAACCCTCGGTCACCACCAGCGTCAGGCCGATGTCCTCGGAGCCCGTAATGGCGACTCCCAGGTCATAGCCCAGGAGGTTGCGGAGGTCGGCGTCGCCGATGCCGCCGGCCACTATGCCCTTTACTCCCATCTCTCTGGCCCTGTCAAAGACGTCTATGGTGATGAGCGAGCCGCCGAGGAGAATCTTGTCCTTCATGTCCGGGGTTATCTGCTCGGGTCTCAATACCTCGTCGGGCCTGCCGGCCACGACATGCAGGGGGCCATGCACTTCCCCGCCCACGCCGAAAATGCCCTGGACGAATGCCGCATCGGTTTCGACGAGTACGCCCTCGCCCTCGAACACTTCGACGACCTTGCCGTCGACGAAGGCGTTGACCTCCACCGGAATCGCCTTCTCACGGATGATCACCTGGCCCGTAATGGCGGAGACCGATTCAATTGTCCCTCCCACGGGCATCCTGCAGTGCGACTTGAAGAGCCCGAAGAAAGTCCTCGTCTCGGCTATGATCTTGCCCTTGTCGGCCCAGCCGCCCACCTCGACGGTCATGTGCCTTTCTATGTCTTCAGGAAGCACGCTGAGCTTGTTGGCGACGTTCATGGTCTGCACGTTGCCGGGCAGCTCCGTCCGCGCGATCACGTCTTCGGCCCTGACGACGTCCCCCACGGAGACGAGAACGTCACCCTTGAGGGGCAGCCGTCTCTCCTTCCTGAAAATCGTCTTGCTCGAGACCTTTAGTCCGGGCGTATAAGCGTGTGCCAATTCTCAATCCTCCGGCTTTTTCTTAAGTGTTGGGATATACGTCGAGCGCCTTGTTCCACTCCGTCAGCTTGCGCACCCGCTCTTCCCTGTCCTCGGGGAGCAACAGCGGCCTGCCGCGGCAATCGATGATGACGCCCACCACGCCTCCGTTTATCTCGGTATGCACCTCTTTACCGTTGCCGTGCCCGACGTCGAAACGCCGGGAGGGACATATCGTGATCTTCGCCTTATCGCCTGCCGGAACCGGGATGACGGCCATGTCGCCGAAGTTGACGGCCTTCTCTTCAACCGACCCATCGGCCCTCTTGACCTTGACGTCGACGCAATGCGAGCCGTCCTTGCCGCTGCCACGGGGCGCGACGCAGGTCCCCAGCCTGATGAGGCAGTCCTTGTGAAACACCTCCATGGCGGCCTTGGGATGCACCTGGGCCAGCACGCCCAGCTGCGGCATCATGAATATGGAGTCCACCGCGAGCTGCGTGATCCCCTCGGGCCTGAAGCCGTCTATTATCATGAACGCGGCCTGCACTCTGCGCGGCGCATGCGACAGCACGCCGCCGCTGCCCACGAGTATGTCCAGGGCCATCATGTCGACCAGGGTGCCGCCGCTCTCGGTCTGCTCGAAAGTGTCCGAGATGGTGCGCTCCTGCTGTACGCCCTTGAGCCCCACGGCGAGGAGCTTGTGCTGCTCGAAGGCGAGCCTGAGGGCCTCCCTGGCCATGGCCTGCTCGATCATGAGGTCCTCGAGAGTCTGGGGAATGGTGGTCGGTCTGATCATCTTGTTCTTGACCCGGTTCCTGAGGTCGGCCGTGTCGACGTCGAACGGCACCCATCTTAGGATATTGGGCACCGTGGCCTCGGCGAGCACGTTGGAGATGGAATAGCTCATGCCGAGGTTGGCGCTTACGGTCCGGTTGAAGACCTCACCGAACACCGAGAAGACGTCCGTCGTCGCGCCCCCGATATCGACGCCGACGACGTCGATGCCCTCTTCCCTGGCGATGAGCTGCATGATCGATCCCACGGCCGCGGGGGTCGGCATGACCGGCACCGGTGTCCACTCAAGTAGCTTCCCGTAGCCGGGCGCCTGCTTCATCACGTGCTCGAGGAACTGGTCCTGTATCTTGAGGCGCGCGGGCTGCAGGTTCTCGCGCTCGAGAACCGGCCTCAGGTTTTCGGTTATCTCCAGGCTGGTCTTATCCTCCAGCCTCTCTTTCACTATTTCCCTCGCGTCCACGTTGCCCGCGAAAATGACCGGCAGCTCATAGCCGATTCCCAGCCTGGGGCGGGGGTCGGCCGCGGCGATCAGCTCGGCGAGCTCGGCCACATGCGTGGTCGTCCCGCCGTCAATGCCTCCCGAGAGCAGAATCATGTCGGGCCTGAGGGCCCGCACGCGCTGTATCCTCTCATGCGGCTGGCGCTTGTCATTGGAGGCGATGACGTCCATCACGATGGCCCCGGCGCCGAGTGCGGCGCGCTGGGCGCTCTCCGCCGTCATCTCCTTGACCACGCCGGCTACCATCATCTGGAGGCCGCCGCCGGCCGACGAAGTAGACAGATAGAGGTCCACCCCGTCCTTGCCTTCCTTGGGCGAGAGTATGCGCTCGTTTTTAAGAAAAATCCTGCCGGTGAGGTCCTCGACCTCCGCGACCGCGTTCAGGACGCCTCTCGTGACGTCCTCGAAGGGCGCCTCCACCGTGGTCGGGGCCTCCCCACGCACGACCAGCCTGTACTCCTCGCCGACCCTCTCGATCAGAATCGCCTTGGTTGTCGTGCTGCCGCAGTCGGTAGCGATTATGCTCTGGATTTTCTCGGGATCTTTGCTCACCTATGCACCTCGTCCGAATGCCTATTCGCTTTTCTTTTTCTTCTTTTCGCGCTTTTCCTCTTTCTCACGCTGCTTGGCTTCTTCCTCCAGATCCTCGATCTTGCGCAGAAGCCGCTCCCAGTTGTCCCTGTTCTCCATGAGGAAAGCGAATCTCTGGTATTGCTTGAAGTTGAAAAGTGTCTGGATAAAGGGTTCTAAAAAGACTAACAGTTGACCGCCCAGGAATGCAAGAGGTTTGCTCGATTCCAGAAGGAAAATGGCCGGCACGGTAAGCCTCATGTTCACCATTTTCCGTGCAACCTTCTCGACGAGCTCGTCATCCTCTTCGGTGAAACGGTCGTCGAACGGATGCTCAGCCTCCGCTCCCGGAGCCGGCTCTTCCATCGAGTTTCTTCGCGACAAAGGCCACCACTTCATCTTTTTCGCTCCCGTAAAGCAGCCTTGTGGACCGGAAGGGTTCCAGCCTCGTCTTCTTCTCGAAAGGCGATAGAGTGATTCCCTTCCCGTCCGGATAGTACCTCTTGAAGTGAGACCACTTCTTCAAGGTCTTTCCCACAGAGGACTTTATCATAACTTCGTTCTCATCGAGCCTGTACGTCGTCCTGGTGAAATAGGAGAAAAGCGACGCCACCAGGATAGCCACGGACAGGAGAACGAGGAAAGGGTCCCTGAAGGCCATGTAAACCACAACCCCGGCCGCGGCGATTACCGCCACAACGATGGCGGAACGCCGCGCGTTTTCCTTGAATGGGAAGACGCTCCACTCCAGGACCTCTCGGCCCCGGCCCTCCTCCTCACTGGGCGACATCCAGGCTCCTCGCCGCCCCCGCCTCGTCGACCCTGCGCACCGGCGTATTATGGGGCGCGCCCTTGACGAGCTCGGGGTCGCTCTCGATTTCTTCACTTATCTTTATCAAAGCCTCGGCGAAGCTGTCGAGGGTCGCCCTCGACTCGGTCTCCGTCGGCTCTATCATAAGCGCTTCTTCCACGATGAGCGGGAAGTAGACCGTGGGCGGGTGGAAACCGTAGTCCATGAGCCGCTTGGCGATGTCATTGGTGCGAACGCCCCGTGCCAGGAACTTTTTCCCCGACGCCACGAATTCATGCTTGCATTTCTCACCGTAGGGCACATCCAGGCGGTCCTTGACCCTGGCCAGGAGATAGTTGGCGTTTATGAGCGAGTCCTCCGCCACGCGCCTTATTCCGTCGGGGCCCATCATTATTATATAGCAGTACGCCCTCACCATCACGGCGAAGTTGCCGTAGAAAGTGTGGATCCTCCCTATCGACTTGCCGTGCTCCCAGGATCGGCGGTAGGCCCCGTCTTGCTTGCATATGTAGGGCACAGGGAGGAACGGAATCAGGTGCCGCTTGACCGCCACCGGGCCCGAGCCCGGCCCCCCGCCCCCGTGGGGCGTCGAGAAGGTCTTGTGAAGGTTGAGATGCACGATATCCACGCCGAAGTCCCCCGGCCTGGAAATCCCCAGAAGCGCGTTCATGTTGGCGCCGTCCATGTATACCAGCCCGCCCGACTCATGCACGAGGTCGGTGACCTCGCGGATATGGGTCTCGAAGAGGCCCAGCGTATTGGGATTGGTTATCATTATCGCGGCGACATCGTCGCCCAAGAATTCCTTGAGAGCGCCAGGCTCGATGCGCCCGTCCGGGCCGGACGGCACCTCCACCGACTCGTAACCCGCAACCGCGACGCTCGCCGGATTCGTGCCATGCGCGGAATCGGGAATCAGCACCTTCTTTCTCTGCTTCCCCTGCGCCGCGTGATAAGCGCGCACCATCAGCATTCCCGTGAGCTCTCCATGCGCGCCGGCCGCCGGCGCCACCGTGATGTCGTCCATGCCGGTGATCTCACAGAGGGCTCTGCCGACCTCGTACATCACGGCAAGCGCGCCCTGCGCGGCGGAGTCGGGCACCATTGGATGCAGGCCCGAGAAGCCGGGCAGCGCCGAAACATGGCCGCCCACCTTGGGATTGTACTTCATGGTGCAGGAACCCAGCGGGTAGAAGTCCCTGTCTACATGGTGGTTCAACACCGACAGGTTGACGAAATGCCTCGCAATCTCCGGCTCGGATACCTCGGGGAGGCCGACCGGCCCCTCCCTGATCAGGCCGCTTGCGAAAACAGAGGCGGGATCGACCTTCTCCACATCGGGGCGGGGCAGCGTGAAGGCCCGCTTGCCTCTCTCGCTCTTATCAAGCATGGTGGTTCCGATATTCATGCCTTCGCCCCTCCCCCGCCGGCGCCGGCGATGAGCGAAACCAGAATGTCGATCTCGGCTCTGGTTCTCTTCTCGGTGAAAGCCACAAGCAGGCAGTTCTTAAGATCGGGGTAGAAGCGTCCGAGCGGGACGCCGGCGAGTATCCCGTGCTCCAGGGCGTCTTCGACAAACGTCTCCGCGTCGACGCCCAGGTCCACCGCGAACTCCTTGAAGAACGGCCCCGCGAAGCGCGGCATTATTCCAAGCGCCTTGAGCTCGCGCGCGGCGTAGGCCGCCAGCGAGAGGCAGGTCTCGCCCAGTTCCCTGAGCCCCTGCTCTCCCAGCCACGAGAGATAAACCGTAGCCGAGAGCGCGTTGAGCGCCTGGTTGGTACAGATGTTGGAGGTCGCACGCTCCCGTCTTATATGCTGTTCACGCGTCTGCAGAGTGAGGCAGAAGCAGGGGTTGCCGTCGGCGTCGACCGTCTTTCCCACGATCCTGCCCGGCAATTTTCTCATATGTTTCCTGGTGGTCGCAATGAAGCCCAGGTTGGGACCGCCGTAATTCATGGGATTCCCGAGCGACTGGCCCTCCCCCACGGCTATGTCGGCGCCGAAGGCCGACGGCGGGGCGAGAATCCCCAGCGAAGTCGGGTCGACCGATACGATGAAGAGCACGTTCTTATCTTTGACCGCGGCGCCTATGGCTTCGAGATCTTCTGCCAGCCCGAAAAAGTTGGGGCTCTCCACTATGACGCAGCCGGTGTCCTCGTCAACAAGCGAAGCAATATCCTCGGGCCGCGTGACTCCCTCTTCGCGGCCCGTCATTACGACCTCAGCGGTTCCGCCTTCGAGATAGGTGTTTATCACGCCAAGCCTCATAGGGTTCATGCAGCCGCTGGCGACCACCTTGCTCTTGCGTGACATGCCGAGCGCCATCAGGACGGCTTCGGCCATGGCCGTGGCCCCGTCGTACAGAGATGCGTTGGAGATCTCCATCCCGGTGAGGCGCGCCATCATCGACTGGAACTCATATATGCTCTGCAGCGTGCCCTGGCTTATCTCCGCCTGGTAGGGCGTATATGCCGTGTAGAACTCCGGCCGCGATGCGATCTCGCTCACTATGCTCGGGACATAGTGGTCGTATGATCCGGCCCCCATGAAGCAGGCGTAAGCTTCCGCCGAGGCGTTGAGCCCCGCCAGCCGTCCCAGCAATTTCCTGGCCTCGTATTCCGAGAGCGCCGGCTTGAGGTCGAGGCCGCCTTTGATGCGGAGGACCTCCGGGATGTCTTCGAGCAGGTCCTCGAACCTGTATGCGCCTATGGCCTCCAGCATGGCCTTCCTGTCGGCCGCAGTGTTCGGGAAATAGCAGGCTCCGCTCATCAGGCGATGATCCCCTTGTAGTCGGCTGCCTTGAGAAGAGCGTCCACCTCCCCGGCGTCGCTCATCTTTATCTTGATAAGCCAGCCGTCGCCATAGGGCGACTCCTTGATCTTTTCGGGCGCCGCGGCGATATCGTCGTTGACTTCGGTCACTTCACCCGATACGGGGCTAATGATATCGCTCACCGCCTTGACGGCTTCCACCGTTCCGAAAGGCTTGCTGGCCGCGACCTCGTCGCCGACCTGCGGCAATTCGACATAGACTATATCGCCGAGCTGGCTCTGAGCGTAGTCGGTGATGCCGACGACCGCTGTGTCGCCTTCCACTCTCAACCACTCATGGTCCTTGGTGTAGTGGAGTTCTTCCGGGACCTGCATCGATTGCTCCTTTCCGATCCGTTTCTACTTGTGCGAGGCCTCCTTGTAGAAGGGGCCCTTCACGTACTCAGCTTCTACCTTCTCTCCCCTTACGTCTATGCTGAAATCCGAGGTCTTCTTTGCGTGGGGCCGGGCGACATAGGCCAGCGCGATCCCGCACTCGAGCGAGGGCGAGAATCCGCCGCTGGTTACGGCGCCGACCTCCTCATCGCCCGCACGGACTTTGAAACCGGGCCTGGGGAATCGCCTCGTCTGCGTCATGAGTCCCACGAGGCGTCTCTTCAGGCCCTCTTCCCTCTGCCTCGCCAGCACATCGCGGCCCGTGAAATCGCCCTTGTCCATCTTCACTATCCAGCCGAGCCCTGCTTCGAGCGGCGTCGTGGTCTCGTCCATGTCGCTACCGTGAAGCCGGAACGCCATCTCGAGCCTCAGCGTGTCCCGCGCGCCCAGCCCGCATGGAACCGGTCCCGCGTCGCTCGCGAGCACGGCGTCCCATATCTCGCCCGTCCGGGCGGCGTCCGCGTATATCTCGAAACCGTCCTCGCCGGTGTAACCCGTCCTCGATAAGAGGCACGGCACGCCGGCGACGGAGGAATTCATGGAGTTATAGTATCCGAGGCCGGAGATGTCGTCCGCGGCGAGCGGCGCCACTATGCCCTCGGCTTGCGGGCCCTGAACGGCGATCTGACCGATGGCATCGGAGATGTTCTTAAGCTCCACGCCCTCATGCAGCCTGCCGCTCAGCCATTCGAAATCCCTCGCCGTATTCGCGGCGTTGACGACCAGGAGATAGTCGGAGTCCCTGCGGTAGAGGACGAGGTCGTCGATGACTCCGCCCTCGTCGTTGAGCATCGCGCTGTATTGAACCTGGAAGGGCTCGAGCGCGGCGACGTCGTTCGTGGTGACCGCGTTGAGGTACTCGAGGGCCCTGTCGCCCGATACAGTGAACTCGCCCATATGCGAAACGTCGAACACGCCGGCACTCCGCCTCACCGCCCTGTGCTCTTCCACTATGCCGCCGTACTGCACGGGCATGAGGAAACCCGCGAACTCGACCATCTTGCCGCCGAGCTTCACATGCCTGTCATAAAGAGGTGTCTTCCTGGGTTCCAACTGGGTTCCTCCCGATGAACTACGGAATACTAACCCGCCGCCCTCCGTTTATCAAGTCGATAGGTCTTGCTTTCGTCATCGAAAATCTGCCTGAGCACCGCGCCCGTATACGACCCCTCCTGCCGCGCGACCTCCTCGGGCGTCCCCCTGGCGACCACCCTGCCTCCGCCGTCCCCTCCCTCCGGCCCGAGGTCCACGATGCGGTCGGCGAACTTGATGCAGTCGGGATTGTGCTCGATGACGACCACCGTGTTGCCCATCTCCACGAGCCTGTTGAGCACATTCAGGAGCTGAAGCGTATCCTCGAAGTGAAGGCCCGTGGTCGGCTCGTCCAGTATGTAAAGCGTCTTGCCGGTGCTAGTCTTGGATAGCTCCTTTGAGAGCTTGACGCGCTGGGCCTCCCCGCCCGAGAGTGTGGTGGCGCGCTGGCCCAGCTCTATGTAGCCGAGGCCCACTGCATAAAGCGTGTCCAGCTTCTTCTCTATGGCCGGGATGTTCTCGAAGAACTCCCTCGCCTCGGCGACTGTCATCGAAAGCACGTCGGCGATGTTCTTGCCCCTGTAACGGATCTCCAGTGTCTCGCGCTCGTAGCGCTTTCCCTTGCAGACGTCGCATCTAACGTAGACGTCCGGCAAAAAATGCATTTCGATCTTGATGACGCCGTCGCCGCGGCAGGCTTCGCACCTGCCGCCCTTGACATTGAAGCTGAACCTGCCCGGCTGGTAGCCCCTCATCCTGGCCTCGGGCACCTGGCTGAACACCTCCCTTATGGGGGTGAAGGCCCCGGTATATGTCGCCGGGTTGGAGCGGGGCGTGCGTCCTATCGGCGACTGGTCGATATCGATGACTTTGTCTATGTGCTCTATTCCGTCTATGGCGTCATGCTCTCCCGGCACCTGCTTGGCCGAGTAGAAGTGCCGGGCCAGCGCCCGGTAGAGGATCTCGTTTACGAGCGTGCTCTTTCCCGAGCCCGAGACCCCCGTGATGCATGTGAAGGTGCCCAGCTCGATGTCGACATCTATGTTGTCCAGGTTGTGCTGGCGCGCGCCCCTGATAACGATGCGCTCGCCGCTTCCCGCCCGGCGGGTCCCGGGAGTGGGTATGCTCCTCGCGCCCTTCAGGTACTGCCCCGTGAGCGAATTGGAGGTCTTCATTATCCTCCCGGGATTCCCCACGGCGACCACGCGGCCGCCGTCCTTTCCGGCTCCGGGGCCGAGGTCGATGACATAGTCGGCGGCCATTATGGTCTCCCTGTCGTGCTCGACGACGACCACCGTGTTTCCCATGTCCCGAAGGCGCCTCAGGGTGTCGAGAAGCCGCCTGTTGTCCCGCATGTGAAGGCCGATGCTGGGCTCGTCGAGCACGTAAAGCACGCCGACCAGGCTCGAGCCTATCTGCGTCGCCAGCCTGATGCGCTGGGACTCGCCGCCCGCCAGTGTCGACGCCTGCCGGTCCAGCGTGAGATAGGAAAGTCCCACGTCCCCCATGAACCTGAGGCGGTCCTGTATTTCCTTCAATATGGGAGTCGCGATTTTCTTCATACGCCCCGTGAAAGAGAGGCCCCCGAAGAACTCGATCCCCGCCCGGACAGAGAGCGCCGTGGCCTCGGCGATGGACCTGCCGCCGACTTTGACGGCGAGGCTCTCGGGCCTGAGCCTGGCCCCATGGCATTCGGGACACGGCTTCATGGACATGTACCTGCCGATCCAGCCCCTCATGTCGTCCGACGAGGTCTCGACGAAACGGCGCTCGAGATTGGGAATCACGCCCTCGAACGCTGAGACATACTCATAGTTGCGCCTCGTCGCCGAGTGCTTTAGGCTGAACTCTATTTCATGGTCGCCCGTGCCGTAGAGAAGCACCTTCTGCTGCGCCTTCTTAAGGTTCTTGAAGGGCCTGTCCATGTCGATGCAGTAGCGCTCCGCCACCGTCTCTATCATCGACCAGGTCAGGCTGTCGCGCTTCTTGCCCCAGGGCGTAACCGCCCCTTCTCTCAAGGAGACCGAGTCGTCGGGAACGATCAGCGACGGGTCGATCTCGAGCCTCGTGCCCATGCCGTCACATGTCCTGCAGGCGCCGTAGGGGCTGTTGAACGAGAACATTCTGGGCGAGATCTCGGGGAAGCTGATGCCGCAGTCAATGCATGCGAAGAGCCTGCTCATGACGATTTCTCTGTTGCGCCCCACCCTTGCGTTGACAACGCCCTCTCCGACTTTGAGCGCCGTCTCGATGGAATCGGTGAGCCGCCATCTGAGGTCCGGGGCCATCTTGAGCCGGTCGACCACGACCTCGATGGTGTGCTTCTTATGCCGCTCCAGGTCTATCCTGCGGTCCAGGTCCACTATCCTGCCGTCGACGCGGGCCCTTACGAAGCCCTGCTTGCGCGCCTTCTCGATAAGCGCCCGATGATGCCCCTTCCTCCCCCTTACAAGAGGAGCCATGATGTAAACCGTCGTGCCGTCCTCAAGTTCGAGCAGCCTGTCCACCATCGCCTCCGGCGTCTGTCGAGATATCTCTTTGCCGCATCCGGGGCAGTGCGGGACGCCCGCGCGCGCGTATAAGAGGCGCATGTAATCGTAGACTTCGGTGATGGTGCCCACCGTGGACCGCGGGTTGGTGCCCGCGGTGCGCTGCTCGATGCTAATGGCCGGCGACAGCCCCTCTATGTAGTCTACGTCGGGTTTCTCCATCTGCCCGAGAAACTGCCGTGCATAAGTTGAAAGCGACTCGACATACCTGCGCTGGCCCTCGGCGTAAATGGTGTCGAAAGCCAGGGAGGATTTGCCGGAGCCGCTGAGGCCGGTGATCACCGTTATTTTGTCGCGGGGTATTCTCACGTCGATCGACTTCAGATTGTGTTCGCGGGCGCCCTTAACGACTATATGATTTCCCGACATCAACGCTCCCCGACAATCTCCGTGAGTTTCTCATATGAGGCCGCCCCCCAGGTGGATTCAAGGCCGAAGGTGCTGACGTTCCGTTCATAGATTAACTTGGCCGCAGCTCTTAAGCCAGCGCTTTGGCACTCCATCCCGGCCCGGTACAGAGCCGTCCCGGCCCAGGCCTCCTCACCCGGATAGAGGTGCCCGGTTCTCAGAAACTCCAGCGCCGCCTCCCCGTGAAGGCCGGCCTCCGCCAGGCATTCACCCAGCCAGAAATTGGCCTCGGCGCGTGTCTCCGGACCGGCGGCATACTCAAGGAGCGTCTTGTAGATGTCCCTGGCCTCCAGGGGGAGACCGTTCTTCTCGAGGCAGTAGGCGCTGCGCATGAGGGCCCGCTCGAACCTCTCCGAGAAAGGAAAGCCGGCCGCCAGTTCGTAGAAAGCTCCGCTGGCCCCGGCAAGGTCGCCGCTTTCTTCCAGGGCCAGGCCCAGGTTGAAGAGAGCGTCCTGCCTGAGCGTCACATTCCCCTGGTCCGCCGCCATACGGAAGTGCGCGGCCGACGAGTCATATGCCTCCGTGATGTAATAGGTCGTTCCCAGTTTGAAATAGACGTCGGGGCGCAGCCTCGATTCAGGGAAGTACTCCTTCATTATGAGGAAATTCTGTTTCGCCTCTTCACCGGCTTTCTCGAGCAGGAAGGAGATACCCTTGCGGTACACGGCATCGGCCAGGAGTTCGCTTCTCACGCCCCGCTCGAACAGGCTGTCGGCTATGGCGTCGGCCTTGCCCACGTACATATCTCTGTAAAGCATGTTGGCGCGTATGGCGTCTATGTCGTCGGCGGCCCGGCGGGCGAGCGGAAAGCGCTGCTTGAATCTCTCGCCGGCAGGCAGGCAGATCTCGTCCGTGCCGGAGGCGCAGTCGAGCTCGGCCCTGAGTTTCATCCTGGCGTAGGAGTCCAGAGCGTCCTTGCAGTTGGGCGACAGGTGATCCAACATGGCGCGGAAGAGGCCGGCATGATCGCCCGTGACCGGGTCATAGGCCGACAGCAACACCTGGCAGTGGACGCCGTCGAGGTGTGCCCGGGGAATGGTCTCCAGGAATCGCAGGGCCAGGCCGTCATAACCCGCGAGAGCGAGGTCGTACGCCGCAAGCAGGGGAATGTACTCACCATATGTCTCATGCATGCCCAGATAATGGTAGCGATCGAAGTACAGGGTGAAAACATCCCGCGGGAGGCGGGCTTCGCCCGCGCTCAATATGCCGGTCAGCATCCTCGCCGCAACGGATGTCTCGTCTGCGGTGTATATGCCCAGGACGCTGCTTGAAGTCTCGAGAGCTTCCTCGGACCTGCCCAGCGCCTGGTAGCAGCGGGCTTTTCTCAGGCTTACCGATGGCGAGGCGCCGGCCTTGTCATAATTCTCGAGTGCCTTTTCGAGATCGCCCCGTCCCACGTAGCAGTCGCCCATCCCCATTCTTGAGAGCTTCTTGACGGTCGAGTCCCTGGCCCTCCTCCGGCACGCATCGAATCTCTCAAGGGCCTCCGGGTAGTCGCCTTTTCTGAGCCTTATGCATGCATCGAGAAACACCGCCTGCTCGATGGCCTCCGGCGCCGGCGTAAGCTCGAAGAGGCGTCCGAGCACGTCCAGGCAGAGGTCGTAAGCGGGGGCGTCCCCGCGCTCATAGAGCCGGTAAAGCACTCTCGCGAGATCGAGCAGTTCCGCATCGTCCAGATCCTCCCTTGCCGCGAGAGCCCTTGCCGCTTCAGTCGATCGAAACAGGTCCAGGGTGAGCCAGCCGGTCGACGACTTGAGAAGGCCTATGAGGTCCCCCGGGTCCACGGCAGCGGATGCTGCGAGCGCGGCCGCGGAGTTCAGGGCTTTGTCCCTCGAGGCCCCGTTTCCGTTCTTGATGTAGTCGTTGGAGAACGCCCTCGCGGCCATGAGGCGTATGCGGTCGCGTTCCTCGGCGTCTCCGGTTTCACCGGCGGCCCTCTGGTAGTACCCGGCGGCTCTGGCGTAATCTCTCAGTCTCTCGTCAAAGACGAGCGCCACCTCAAGGCTGGTCTTCTCGCCCTCGGCCACCTCCTGAACGGCGAGGCTGATATCCTCCTCGACGGGAGGCTTCAGGCCCAGCGAATAGGCGCGTTCCTCGGATGCGAACACGGCCTCGGACGGAACCGGAGAGGCCTGGATGCGCGTGTATAAATCGATGGCCTTCGCCGTGTCGCCCGCGCGCTCGAGCAGGCCGCCGAGCTCCAGCAGGGCCCGGTCATCGAAACCAACGGCAAGGGGGCGCGCGTAATCTTCAACAACGGGCCATACATCCTCTGACCGCACGCCGCCGGCCCGCAGGTTGAGCCAGTAGATAATCTCATTCGGATACGCGATCTTGTCCCAGTAAGGTCCGGCCCGCACGAGGTCGATCTGCGTCTGAGTGGGCATAGCCAGGTCTTCGCTGCCGGACGCCAGCCGCGCCATGGCCATAATGAAAGGACCTCTCAGTACCGGCTCGGTCCCCGCCGCGATCGCCACGAGTGAGTCGTAGGCCGCCTGCTCGCTCTCCAGCGACATGGCCCTCGCGTACCTGAGCTTATCCGACCCGCCTCTTGCGAGCAGATCATCACAGTACTTCCCCACTTCCGCCCCCCTCTCCAGGCCGTCGAGTACCATGTTTTCGAAAAGCGGATCCGGAGAGAAGGTGGTGTCCGCGGCTACCGAGGCCAGGAGTTCTTTCCACAGCCCGGGGGCGCCCCATGCCGTCACTTCAAGCAGGCCCAGACGCTCGTCAAGCGGAAGCTCTATCTCCCTCTCCGCCGCCTCGCGATACACCGCCGTGGCCCTCTCCACGTCGCCTCTTCTCAGGTGACAGCGAATGAGCCCGGCTGTGCCGCGGGCAAAAGCGGCGTTGTGAAGGACTTCGAATCCGTCCAGGGCCTCATCTATATCCCCGGTCTCTTCATTGCAGAGCGCGAGATAAAAAGTTATGCCGGCCCTCAGGCCCTCCCCCTCGTCGCGAATGGCCTCGAGGTGGAGGCGCGCCTCCTCGAACCGCCCGAGGTCGAAAAGACATCGCGCCCTGAGATACTGCGCTTCAATGAGGGCGGGTTTGACGGGGAAGCTCGAGGTCAGCGAGTCGAGCGCGGCCAGCGCCCTCTCATAGTCGCGGCCCCGAAGCAGCCCCTCGGCCCTGATGAGCATGACAAGCGCGTCAAGATGGCTGCCGTCAACCTCAATGCTGTCGGCGAATGCTGACGCGAGGCCTATCCGCCCTTCGTCAAGCAGCATGCCCGCGTAATCCCTCAGCGCCTGCAGGCTCCCCTCTTCGAGAGCCAGTCTCCTCAGCTCTAGGAGGTATATGGGTCTTAACTCCGGCCGAGCGAGGTATTCCAGCAGGGGCTCGCGGCCCTCACCCTTCCCGGCTCCCGCGGCGCCCGGTACTGCGGCGCCCAGTGCCGCGACTGAGATGCACAGCAGCGCAAAGGCCGTTTTCAATCTCATTCTCCTACCTTGCAATTGATGGTGCAGTGGGCGCGCATATGATAACCGCCATTGGCGGCCGAATCAATACCTTAAATGCGGGCGTCGCGCGGCGAGGCGCGCGTTCTGTCACTGGAGGATGAGGAGCACAATGCCTGCCGGTATGAGATAGTAGGCGAACATATAAAAGCGGTTCTTGACCACCGAGCTGAACAGAAGCGAAATTGCGACATACCCTGACAGGAAAGCCGCGACGAATGCGGCCGCAAGCAGCGGCCCGCTGCCACCGAGCCTCCCTCCGAGAAACTCGTATAGCATCGCGCCGAGGATGACCGGAATCGAGAGCAGAAGCGCAAAGTCGAAGGCCCGCTTCCGTTCGACCCCGAACGCCAGTCCGGTACCCACAGTAAGGCCGGAGCGCGAGATCCCGGGCAATATCGCCAGGGCCTGGGCCACGCCCACCGCCAGCGCCCGCGGCAGGTTGAAGGTCTTCTGGCCGCCGCCGAAGCGACCGGTGAGGTAGACGAACGCGCCCGTCACGATGAGCATTCTCGCCGCGCCCGACACGTCGCTGAACAGGCCCTCGACATGGGAGCGTAACAACAGACCCGCCACCACCGCCGGCCCGGTCGCCACCACGAGCATGACCAGCAGCCCTATATCGCCCCGGGCGGTATCATCCAGGCCGCGGTAGCCGACCGTCAGCGTCTTGTATGCGGCCCTCACGATCCCGCCGATTCGCCGCCGCATGAATATGATCGCGGCCAGCGCCGTCGCTGCATGCGTGATCACTTCCATCGTGATGCCGGAGTCCTGGACGCCGAGGTAGTGTTTGGCGATCACAAGATGGCCGCTCGAGCTGACGGGAAGGAACTCCGTGAGACCCTGGACCATTCCGTAAACGCATGCCTTCAGAAACGCGATCATGTTCTCACCTTACATTTCATCACTGGATTCCGCCAAGGAGAAAAGCGAGCATGCCCACCGGCATGACGGCCTTGAGTATCTTCGCCACCCGCCCGTGGGCGCGCGCGTTGGCACGGTCGTCCGCCGTGGATGAGACAATCATATAGATGCACAGCGCGAGCAGGGGCTCGATAACGAGCACCGGCAGCATGTAATAGACTCCGTAGACGCCCGCTGCCCAGGGCAACACGCTGAGAGCCATCACGGCGGCGAGGGACGCTGTGCAGAGGACAGCGCTTGCCCTCTGTCCGAGGCCGGCCGGCAGAGTCCGAATGCCCGCGGCGACGTCTCCCCTTATATCCGCGGTCCCCTTAACGACCTCGCGTGCAAAGTGAAACAGGAATGCCAGGCCGAAGGGCAGGAGGCCCGCGGCGGAGCGCCCACCTATCGCGGCGCCCATCATGAAACCGGACGACGCGACGGCGCTCACAATAAGGTGGCCGGCCAGTCCGGCCGACTTGAGGCGGGAGCAATAGAGCCATACCAGAACCGTCCATGCGATCGCGAACCCCAGGGCCGCCGCGCCCGCCGAGGCAGAGAGAACGATGCCGGCAACCCACAGCAGTGCGGCCAGCGACATCGCGTATCGTCTCCCGATGCGCCCTGAAGGCAGCGGCCTCCACCCCTTGTTAACCCGGTCGGTCTCGATATCGTACAGGTCGTTCAGCGCGTAGCCGCCCGCCGCGACCAGAAACGCCGCTGCCGCGCCGAGCAGGGCCCGGGGCGCCAGGCTCGAGCGGGCGAGGAACGCCCCGACCAGCACGGACGCCGCGGCGATGAGGCAATTATGCAATCTCAGGAGTACGACGGTTTGGATGAGCCTGCCCCGGGTGCTCACCCGCGCAGACTCTCGGCTTTTTTGTAGGCGGCCCTCGCCTTTTCGCTCACGCCCTTGTGGTCATAGGCTATTCCCAGCTGGTAATAGCTCTTCCAGTCGAGGGGCTGGATGGCGATGGCGCGCTCGAAGGAGGCGATGGCATCTTCCACCTGCGACTGGCCGAGGTAGGCGACGCCGAGATGGAAGTAAGCCTTGGAGTTATCGGGGTCTATGTCAAGGCATTTGGTAAGGCACTTGACCGCCCTGTCGTGAAGGCCCTTGCGGGAATAAGTCACGCCGAGATGGAAAAGCCCCTTTGCGGACTTGGGGTCGATCTCCAGCGCCTTCTTGAACTCTTCAATGGCGTCGTCGATCTTGCCCCTGTTGGTCAGGGCTACGCCCAGATTGTAGTGCTCTTCGGCGCCGTTGCCGCCGAGCTCGATCGCGAACTGGAACTCTCGCACGGCTTCATCATACATGCCCTCATCGCCGTATACGGCGCCGAGGTTGCAGTGCCACTGGGCATTGATGGGGTCTTTCTCGATGGCTTTCTTGAGCTCGTGTATTGCGTTGTCCTTCTTGCCCTTCTTGTCGTATATGAGGGCCATCTCGCTGTGAGCCTTGGCGCATGACTGGTCGTATTTGAGGCATTTCTTGAAGGCCGTCAGGGCCTCGTCGTTCTTGCCGTTTCTTACGTAGGTCTTGCCGAGCCTGAAATAGGCCTCCGCGCAGCCCGGCTCCACCTCCGTGGCCCTGTTATGCTCCTTTATGGCCTCGCTGTACATGCCGCTGAGATCGAGCGCCCGGGCGAGGTTGTAATGTGCCTCGGCCGTAGGCTGGATAATCGAGGCCCTCCTGAAAACCTCAGCCGCCGATATATAGGACTCGAGGTCGATCAGTATTTCGCCCTGCTTTATCATCACGGCGTATTCGTCGGGATTCTCCGCCAGATAGCGCTCGACGAAGGATATGGCCTGGTCGTACTTCTCCTCCGCGCGCAGCGCCTCCACGAGAGCAAGAAGCGAGGGGGTGTCGCCGGGCTTCTTCTTGTATTTGTCTCTCAGACCCTTCACGTCTCTGGCGAACATACGTCAAACCTACCACAACCCCGCGCCTAGACAAGCTATTTCATGGGGTCAGGTCATGGGGTCAGGTCTTGAAATGCACAACACCCCCCGGTCAGGTCATGGGGTCAGGTCTTGAAATGCACAACACCCCCCGCCGCGGCTGCGAAGGCGTTCCCTCGAGGTTTCGTGTTGTAAAGAAGCCACCGGTGGAACGCCGGGCAACCCGCGGGAGGCTCGCCTATGTGCATTTCAAGACCTGACCCCTAAAAATTACCCCCCAAAAAAGTTGGGCACCCTTCCGGGTGCCCGCGGGAAAGCCGGAACCTCTGCCGGACAGGCCCGCCGTGAACGCACCTGCCCGGCTACTCATTCACTGATCAAGGCTCCTCTTCATCGACGAGGATTTCCACGTCGACAGCGAAGTTCACAATCACGTGCGCAGGTTTCCCGTTACCCTTCACCCTGACGGGTATCTTGAGCTGCGCCTCGCCGCAACCACCTTCGCCCTGGCACTCTATGGTCCCCCCCGCATATTGACCTATGGGCTGCAATGGTTCCTGGAGAGCAGTCGATACCTCGACAGGGCTGATTTGCGGCGGACAGGGGCTGGAGGCCTCGCTGAGAGCAGGGGAGAATTCATCACCCGGGGAGGGGACGTTTGGGGATGTGCCTTCGGTCAGGGAGGAATCCGTCAACACCTGACTCTCAGCATCCCGGGCTGGATCCGGCCCGTCAATAAGGCCTAACTCAACCGCCTGCCCGCCACTACTGCTTTTGCTGTTTCTACTGCCGGGACTGTCTTCTCCGAGCTGGGCGCGCAGCTGGTCCATGACCAGCTTTGTCGCGGCAGAAAGCGTCTCAAAGACACCGTTGCCGTCGGTCGCGACGCCCTCGAAGCTCGGAACGCCATCCGGATTGAGCTCCTCTTCCAGTTTCTCCACGGGAAGAGCAGACTCCAGATCGCGCTTGTTATATTGAATAACCCAGGGAATATCCTCCAGGGTCTTGCCGTACTCCTTGAGGTTTTCCCTGAGATTATTGAGACTCTCCCTGTTCGCAGGGAGCTCATCGGACTGGGAGTCCGCGACGAAAACGATGGCGTCCGCGCCCTTCAAAACCAGTTTCCTGGTCGCGTTGTAATAGACCTGGCCCGGCACAGTGTAGAGCAGGAATCTCACATCGAACCCGGCTATCTCCCCTCCCTCTATGGGAAGAAAGTCGAAGAATAGAGTCCGGTCCGACTTGGTCTTCATCGAGACCATCTTCCCGCGGAGGTGCGCCGCCATCTTGTTATAGATATGTTCGAGATTCGTGGTCTTTCCACTCAGGCCGGGGCCGTAATAGACGACCTTGGCGTTGATTTCCTTTCCTGAGTAGTTGAATAGAACCACTTCGCTAACCCCCTCCGTCAGCACTCAATTCATTTCGTCCGCTTCACAGTTGAGCAACATGCGTGCCAGCGAAGGGTCGTGGTGGTGCAGTATGCTATGCGCTAAGGACTTGCACTGCCCGGCATTGGCGGGGCGTGCAATAAGCAATGCAACGAAGCATGCGCATCGTGTTGCAGTAGGCAATGGATTTAAGCAAATTGCAATTGCAGAACTAGCCCTTTGCCTTCACCCAGACGCCGCTGCGCTCTTCGAGGCGCGCGGCCCATTGGGAGTGATTCCGGGGCTCTTCATAATGTGAGAGGAAAGCGGTTTTTATATCCGGGTAGTCGCCTTCGGGGAAATAGCGTACCACCTTGCGGAACATCCTGTCGCTGTCCGAATACACCCAGAGACTGAGCCTCATGACTCTCTCATAGTCGGCGTCCGAGTAGGAGACATGGGGGTCGCCGTCTATATCAAACCACAGCGAAACCTGCTCTTCCAGGATCTCGAATCCGTGGCGCGTTACCATCAGGTGTTTCCATAGATCATATACATCGAGAGGAACATATCTCGTGGATTCAACCGGCGGGCCGCTGCCGTTCTTGCTTACTCTGCAACGCACCACTTTCTCTTTGGCCACTGCTCACCCCCGGGAGAGAGTATGTTTTAGCAAAAGCCCTTGTCAAGTGGGAAATACCTGCCGATGCTGGCCGTCTCTTGCATCCGTTGGCTTCCCACCCCTGGGCCGGGCCTCCGTCATATTGGACGCGCCGGGGCGCACTTCTCCTGCACAGCGTCTGCCGAGAAGGGTGGAAATCGGTGTGGCACTTATGTAATATCTCCGAGGAGGGCAGACGTCAGGCGCGCAAGCAAGGTTGGGAATGGACACATCAAGGCCGCAAGAGCCGCAAGAGATGACCGCTGACCCGGCAGGTGATGCGAACAAGCCCCTGGGGGATTCATACAAGGCCCTGTTCACGGGTCAGCTATCCTCTATATTCGGAGACCGCATAAACAGCATAGCCCTCATTGAGATCATCGCGGTAAGGACGTCGAGATTCGCGGATACGGCCTCCATTTTCGAGATATCCAATCTCACCCTGGCAATGACCCTTCCGTCACTTCTCTTCGCACCCTTCGCCGGGCCCCTCGTCGACCGCTGGAGCAGAAAGAAGGTGCTGGTCGCGGTCAATATACTCCGTGGCCTGGCGGTGCTTTCCATCCTCTTCCTGAGGGCGGACGTCCCGCTCGGAACCTATTACGGGATCGTCACGTTTCTCTATATGATGAACATCCTCTATGTCTCCGCAAGGTGCACGGTGGTGGCGGAAATCGTCCCCCGATCCAGACTACTCAGGGCCAACTCCCTGCTTACCGCCGGGACGACGGCCGCGGCTATAGCGGGCTTCGCCATCGGCGGGGTTATCTCGACCAAGCTGGGCTGGCGAACCGCCATACTGATCAACGCCCTGGCCTACCTCGGCTCGGCCGGGGCCATGGCGGCCATAAAGATCAGAGTCCGCACCCGCGAGGAGCGCGAGGAGCAGCACCTTCCCTACTTCAAGTCGATCGGCGCCGGCGCCGGAGAGATAGTGCGCTCCGCCAAGGTGAGGCTCAGCGTGCTCACGCCCCCACTGGTCATCATAGCGGGAACGATAGCTTTCGTAATCGGCGTTCCCAACATAGAGGGCCTGAGCGAGGACGCGACCATGCACATAGGTTTCCTGACGGGCCTCGCCGGGATAGGGATGGCGGCGGGCAGTTACATGACAATGAGAGCGCTGTCCCAGATCAACCGCATTACGATATCGGGCGTGGGCACCGTCGCCGTTTGCGTCGTGCTCTCGGCGTTCGGGTTCACGACCCATTTTGCGGTACTCGGAGCGGCCGCCCTGCTGGCGGGACTGGCGGCCGGGCCCGTTTACGTGAGCAGCGAAACAACCATACAGGAAGAATCAACCCAGAAGCGACGTGCCACCATATTCGCCTTCCGGGACATGCTCATGAAGGGCGTGGCTGCCGGCACCGCCCCCATTGCGGGGCTGCTGGCGGTCAAAATGGGAACCATGCATGCCATACTGCTCATGCTCTCGGTGACGCTGGCCCTCAGCGTCATGGTGACCCAGGGGACCAGGCGCAGCTGGGCGTCGCAGACAGAAAGCGGTAAGCACAATAAGCGCTTGAAGTAGTCCGCAGGCGGGCATGCCCGTGCGGCACGGGCAATGGGTGACGGCACAAGGGGCCGGCTGTGCATTTCAAGACCTGACCCCTCGGTTTTACAAGGGGCCGGCTGTGCATTTCAAGACCTGACCCCTCGGTCTTATTCCTCTTCGTCTTCTTCTTCGGGCTTCTCGACGACGATGGACTCGGTCGTGAGGATCAGAGCCGCGACGCTTACCGCGTTCTGAAGCGCCGTGCGCGTGACCTTTGCCGGGTCTATGATGCCGGCCTTAACGAGATCTTCGTACTCATTCCTGGCGGCGTTGAATCCCACGGCGCCCTTCTCGGATTTTACTCTCTCGACAACGACCGAACCCTCGAAGCCGGCGTTCTCGGCGATTCTGCGCGTGGGTTCTTCGACCGCGCGAAGTATAATCGCGGCCCCCACCTTCTCATCATCGCTGAGCTTCAGCTGCTTCAGCGCGGCCTCCGCCCGAAGCAGGGCAACACCGCCGCCCGGGACGACGCCCTCTTCGACGGCGGAGCGGGTGGCGGCCAGCGCGTCGTCCACCCTGGCCTTGCGCTCTTTCATCTCGGTCTCGGTAGCGGCGCCGACTCTGATTACGGCCACACCGCCAACCAGCTTGGCGAGCCTCTCCTGGAGTTTCTCCTTGTCGTAGTCTGAAGTCGAAGTCTCTATCTGCTTACGGATCTGGCCGATCCTCTGCTTGATATCGGCCGCCTTGCCCTTGCCTCCAACGATGGTGGTGTTGTCCTTGTCGATTTCGACCTTGCGGGCCGTGCCGAGGTCCCCGATCACCACGTTTTCCAGCTTGAAGCCCGTCTCTTCGGAGATAACGCGTCCGCCCGTCAGTATGCCGATGTCCTCGAGCATGGCCTTTCTCCTGTCACCGAATCCCGGCGCCTTCACCGCGCAGCACTGTATGGTGCCCCGCAGTTTGTTGAGAACCAGGGTGGCGAGGGCTTCGCCCTCTATGTCCTCGGCGATGATGAGTATGGGTTTGCCGGCCTGGGCCGTCTTCTCGAGGATCTGAACCAGGTCCTTCATGACGCTTATCTTCTTGTCATGTATAAGCACGAAACAGTCTTCCAGCACGCACTTCAGGGTGTCGGCATCGGTGACGAAATACGGCGAGAGATACCCCCTGTCGAACTGCATTCCCTCGACCACCTCGAGCGACGTCTCCATCGCCTTGGCTTCTTCCACGGTGATAACGCCTTCCTTGCCCACCTTGTCCATGGCCTCGGCCACGAGGGCGCCTACCTCCGAATCGTTATTCGCCGACACTGTCGCGACCTGCGCGACCTCTTCCTTGGTCTTAATGGGCTTTGACTGCTTCTTGATGGACTCGACGACAACGTCGACCGCCCTCTCCATGCCGCGCTTGAGCGCGATCGGGTTGGCCCCGGCAGTGACATTCCTCAGGCCGTGAGTCACGATGGCCTGGGCCAGTATGGTCGCGGTCGTGGTGCCGTCACCGGCGACGTCCTGGGTTTTCGTGGCCACTTCCTTGACCATCGAAACACCCAGGTTCTCCGTCGGGTCCTTGACCTCAATCTCCTTGGCAATGGTCACCCCGTCATTGGTGACGACGGGCGAGCCGAATTTCTTGTCGAGAACTACATTCCTTCCCTTGGGGCCAAGCGTGACCTTGACAGCGTCTGCAATCCGGTCCACGCCCCTCTTGAGGGCGGCCCTTGCATTGCCACTGAATTCCACCTGCTTAGCCATCTCAGACCTCCTTTGACTGCATACATGGTGGGAAATCGAGCATGAGTACTTGCTGTTGATGCCAAATTACATTGAGTTTCGCCCAATCGCAAGCTATAATTGAAACACCTCCCGGGGCCGCAGGTTTCATTATTCAACAGCCGGCCTGAGGTCGGGCTCGACGGCGTAGGCGATTCCCTTCAGGGTGAGCTGCGGCGCGAATTCCGCCCCGAACGAGAGGTCTTGCCGGACGAGGTCACAGTAGCCGCCGGTGAAGACGACTCGGCACTCCGATCCGATTTCCTCCCTCATCTTGCGAATAATAACCTCGATCTGGCCGACGGCTCCGTATACTATCCCTGAGCGCATGGCCTCTATCGTGTTGCGGCCGACGACCCTCTGGGGCCTCTCGACCTCCACCTCCGGCAACATCCTGGCGCGCTCCCAGAGCTCCCTGGCGCCTGATACTATGCCCGGGGCTATTACGCCTCCCATGTATTCGCCGGCCTCGCTCACGAAGTCGAAGGTGGTCGCAGTCCCCATGTCGACCACGATCACGGGCCCGCCGTATTCGAAGTAGGCGCCCGCCGCATTGGCTATGCGGTCCCCGCCGACTTCCATGGGGTTCTCAGTCGCTATCGAGACGCCACTGTCAAGTCGCCAGTCCACGCGGCTTACGGCGACCCCTATGTCGGCCTCGACGGCCTCGGCGATGGGTGCGGTCTCCGATGGAACCACCGACGAGATGCCGGCCTTTTTAATCGAGGCCCTGTCTATGCCCGCCCTGGTCATGAGCGAAGATATGAGCAGCGAGTACTCGTCACGCGTTCTCTCCTCGGTCGTGACGCGCCAGGCCAGCTCGACTTCCGTACCCTGCAACAGGCCCAGCATGGTGGTCGTATTGCCGACATCGAAAGCCATTATCATGTCGCCTCTCCCCTCTAAATAAGAGTCGCGTCCCCCGCGACCGCTTTCTCGTTAAGGCCGCTGTCTTTTCTCAATACAAGGGCGCCCGTTTCATCGATGTCAACGGCCACGCCTTCGGTCACTCCCTTGCCGCTCTCGACCCTGGTCATTTTCCCGATAAGACTGGAGAGAGGCAGTATCTCCCGCCTTATGTCGCCGAAGCCTTTCCGGCACAGGCGGTCGTACTTGTCCTCGACCTCGCCCAGCACCCGCGATATGACTGCCACCCGGTCCACCTCCGCCCCGCTTTCCATGGCTATAGAGGTCGCTATCGGCCGCAGCTCCTCCGGGAAGTCGGCCGCTTCATGCAGGACGTTGATGCCCGCGCCTACGATCACGAATTCAACGCTCCCTCCCCGGAACTCGGCCTCAGTGAGTATACCGCATATCTTCTTGCGGCCGACCAGAACGTCGTTGGGCCATTTGATCCTGGCGTCGACGCCGTATACGTCCCGCAGCACGCCGGCCACGGCCAGGGCGACAGCGAGAGACACCGTCGCGGACTCGTACGCGGCTATCTTCGGGCGTAGGATTATGGAAAACCAGAGCCCGAGCCCCGGGGGCGAGTGCCATTCGCGGCCGAGCCTTCCCTTTCCCCTGGTCTGTTCCTCGGCGATTACAAGCGTCCCCTCGGGTGAACCGCTCCTTGCCAGCGAGAAGGCAACGTCATTCGTGGAGGTGACCCGGCCGAAGGTGAATATCTCGCGCCCAATTATCGAAGTCGAAAGCGCGGTCTCGAGCTCGCAATCGTCGAGAACAGCCGGGACGTCCACGAGCCTGAGACCGTGCCCGGGCACCTCGTCTATCCTGTAACCGCGTGCGCGGAGGTCTTCGATTGCGCCGTCGAGGTCATGAGCCGACACGCCCAGGTCCGCGGCTATCTGTTCTCTGGTAACATACATGCCCCCGGACTTGAGCATGAGCACCAGCGAGGTCTCGAGGTCGCTCAAGCCCGCCCCCCGGCATCGAGGCTCTCAAAATCCAGACCGATGTCAAGAGCGGGCGCCGAATGGGTGATGCCGCCTACCGAGATGAAGTCGGGCCCGCACACGGCTATCTTCCTGACGTTTCCCAGGTTCACGCCGCCGGAGACCTCCACGTAGGGCTTGTATGGAAGCGATCTTACGTATGAGATCGCCCGTCTCAGCCTCGGTATGGGGTAGTTGTCGAGCATCACTATGTCGACTTCGAGGTCTTCGAGCAGGCGAAGGTCCATTCCGTACGCCATCTCCACCTCGATGAGAACGCCCTTATTCCTCCGCGCCCCGTTTACCGCCTGGCGCAGGCCACCCGCAGCCTTGATATGATTGTCCTTGATCATGACAAGATCGGAAAGCGTGGGCCTGTGGTTGAACCCGCCCCCCTTGAGGACGGCGTACTTCTCGAGAAGCCTGAGCCCCGGCGTGGTCTTGCGCGTGTCGATTATGCGGGTACCGGTCCCCCTCACCTCTTTCACGAACCGGGCCGTTTCGGTGGCGACCCCCGAGAGATGCTGCAGGTAGTTGAGCGCAACGCGCTCGCAGGTGAGTATGCTCCTTGCCTTTCCCCTGACTTCGGCGACCGCGCCGCCTTTGCGCGGGCTGTCACCGTCCTTCGCCAGCAGCTTCACCACGGTTGACGAATCATGGGCTTTAAACACGGCTCTGAAAACGCGCAGTCCCGCGATAACGCCCTTGCCCTTCACCCTGGCGACAGCTCGCGTCCTTGCCCCCGCCGGAACGGCCGAGCGGGTTGTGACGTCACCGAGGTTCATGTCTTCCTTCAGCGCGGCCTTGACCGCCTTTTTCAGGTATCCATCAGGCAGTTCCGCGCGAAACGGGAATCTCATCTTCTTCTCCTGCTCTTCTTTCCCCTGGCCTTCTTCCTCCGGCCCCCGGCCTTCGGCCGTCGCTCCCCCTCCATGGCGGCAAGGGCGAGCACGTCTTCTATCCTGTCGCGCAGCGACGCCGCCTTCTCGAACTCGAGGTTCTCCGCCGCCTTCATCATATCGCGCTCCAGGGCCGCGACCATCTCTTCGTAGGATACTCCCCCGGGGCCGCCTTCGACAAGCTCCACCGGCTCCCGGCGCGAGTCCGCAACCGAAGTGGCCTTGAGGATCTCCTCGGCCGACTTGACAATCGTCTCAGGCACTATACCGTGTCTCTCGTTGTATTCAACCTGGAGCTGCCTGCGCCTCGATGTCTCTCTCATGGCCCTGTCCATGGAGCCGGTGATTTTGTCGGCGTACAGTATGACCTTGCCGGAGACATTTCGCGCGGCGCGTCCGGCGACCTGCACAAGAGATGTCTCCGAGCGCAGGAAGCCCTCCTTATCCGCATCCAGCACGGCCACGAGCGAAACCTCGGGAAGGTCGAGCCCCTCCCTTAAGAGATTGATCCCGACGATGACGTCGAACTCTTTGAGCCTCAGGCCGCGCAGTATCTCCATTCTCTCTATAGCGTCTATGTCGGAGTGCAAATACCTTGCGCCTATGTTCATCGAGAGAAGATACTCGGTGAGGTCCTCGGCCATGCGCTTGGTCAGAGTCGTTACCAGCGCCCTCTCGCCGCGTGCGATGACCTCTCTTATCTCGCTGACCAGATCGTCTATCTGGCCCCTGACCGGCCGGACCAGGATCTCCGGGTCAACCAGCCCGGTGGGCCGGATGATCTGCTCCACCACGACCCCCTTGCACGTCTCGAGTTCGTAGGGCCCGGGCGTCGCCGACACGAAGATCGCCCGCGGCACTTTGGCTACGAACTCCTCGAACTTCAGGGGGCGGTTGTCCAGCGCGGATGGAAGCCGGAAGCCGTACTCGACCAGCGTCTGCTTGCGCGAACGGTCTCCGCGGTACATGGCGCGGAGCTGCGGAATCGTCACATGCGACTCGTCGATCACGACGAGGAAATCCTCGGGGAAGTAATCGATCATAGTGCAGGGCGGCTCGCCCGGGGCCCTGCCGGAGAGGTGCCGCGAGTAATTCTCGATGCCGGGGCAGTATCCGACTTCACGCAACATCTCGATATCATAGCGCGTCCTCATTTTGAGCCTGTGGGCCTCCAGGTCCTTGCCCAGATCGGAAAGCTCCCTGAGGCGCTCTTCCAGTTCCTTTTCAATGGCCGCGAGCGCCGGTTCTATGCGCTCGTATGGCAGGACGAAGTGCTTGGCGGGATAGATGTTTAAGTCGTCCCGCTCGCGAATGAGATTCCCGGAGACGGGATCGACTATGGATATGCGCGTTATCTCGTCTCCGAACATCTCAATGCGGACCGTGTTCTCCTCCGAAGACGGCTTGATCTCTATGGTATCGCCGCGCACCCGGAAGGTGCCCCGCGCGAAATCCACGTCGTTCCTTATGTACTGTATGTCCACGAGCCGCCTCAGCAACTCGTCGCGCGGCACCCGCCGGCCCTTCGAGACCGTGACAAGCATGCCGCGGAAATCATCGGGCGAGCCGATGCCGTAAATGCAGGAGACGCTGGCCACGGCGATGGTGTCCCTGCGCTCGAGCACCGAAGCCGTCGCCCTCAGGCGGAGTTTGTCGATGTCTTCGTTGATGGACGCGTCCTTCTCGATATAGGTGTCGGTCGTGGGGATGTATGCTTCAGGCTGGTAGTAGTCGTAGTAGGAGATGAAGAACTCCACCGCGTTCTCCGGCATGAAAGCCGTGAGCTCGCCGTAGAGCTGCGCCGCGAGCGTCTTGTTATGAGATATCACGATTGTCGGAAGGCCGACACGCTCCACGACATTTGCTATGGTGAAGGTCTTGCCCGAGCCGGTCACTCCCAGCAGGGTCTGCCACCGCCGCCCATCTTCTATTCCCCTCACGAGCTCGTCGATGGAGCGCGGCTGGTCGCCTTTCGGCTCGAATTTGGAAACGAGTTTGAAGTCCATGATAGCGTCAGTCGCCGGACGGGACAGGTATCTCGAAATCCGAGACATCCTCGCTCGAGGAACCTGGCAGGCGCACCCTCTCGCCGTTCTGAACGAAGGTCCACGCGCCCCGGTCGGTGAGGGCTTCGATCACAAAAGGGGTCTCCGAGTAGAAGCTATCCACCTCTCCGCCTTTGAAATAGCCGTCGTGAAACCTGCGTCCGGCCGACGAGATTCTTATGTATGCCCCGCGTCTCGCCGATACGACCAGCTTGTGGGGCCGCGGCTCGGCTGCCGTCTCCGGCACGGCCTCCTCCGTGGACGGCTCTTCGGCGGCCGGCGCCTCGACCGGAGCTGCCGCCGCCTCAGCCGTCTCAGCCACCTCATCCCGGCCCGCCTCCCGGTCTCCCGGGGCCTGAGAGGTCTGCTCCCCGCCCTCCCGCGTCTCCTCCGGAACATCATCTGATACCAGGGGGACCCTTGCTTCCTCAGGCGAAGCCTCCGCACCCGCCCCGGCACGGGCCTCGCCGGGCCTATCATTGGCTCCGGTCCGCGCCGACCCGGAGTCCCGGTGGCCTGCGCTTCCCTCCGGAACCGCCTGCTCCTCGGCCTCCGGCACCGCAACCGGAGCATCCTGCGCCCTGCCGCTCGAATCGTCAGATCCCGCGCCGGACTCGCCACCTGCAGCGGGCTCCCCCGCCTGATCGCCCGCATCACTCGCTTCAGCAGCCGCCTCCACGCGGGCCGTATCCCGGGCGGACGCGGCGGCGGCCGGCATGGTTCCGGACTGCTCGGCGGGCCCGCCCCCCGGGTCCCGGCTGCGGTCCCACAGGAAGCGGTCAACCAGAAGCAGGATTACGGCCGCGAGCACGATGGGAACGGCTATGTATATGGCCTTTCGCGGAATCCTGCGGCGGCGCTTGGGCTTCATCCTGATGTTCCGGATCGCCTCGAAAGCCCTCTCTTCCTCGCTCTTCTGCTCACGCACTATCTCGCGCGGGTCGAGCTCGAGGATAACGGCGTAGGCCCTGAGGAAGGCGCTCAAATAGGCCTTGGCCGGGAAGACACTCGTTCTTCCCTCTTCGATTGCACTTATGATCTCGGGCCGGTACCTGATGGACTCGCTCACGTCCTCAAGCGTCAGGCCGAGCTCCTCTCTCCTCCGGCGGAGCCTCTCCCCGATTCTCTCCATCGGCGGTCTCTCCTAATATCTTCTTCGCACAGTATAGGTCAGAACCGTCTCCCCGTCGACCCCAACCGGAAGCACGAACTCGACAAGGTCGGCCTTCTGCTTCTCATACTCGTGAGAAGACTCGCGGATGCTCCAATCGCCGTAGATGTGCTCGGAGACGACGACTTCTATGGCTTCGTCCTTGTGATTCCGGACCCTGATCTCATAGGACTCCACGACCACCCTGTCGCTCACGCGGTCGTAATTGGTCCTCTTCCGTTCCGCCACTATGTCGAACGCGTCCCCCACATACACCTTCACGTCTTCATCCTTGGGCGTATGGTCGATACTGTCCTCGCCTATGAACTCGAGGCTGCCGTCATCGTCGGCCTTGAAGACCCTGACCTTCCCCCCCGGGAGCGGCACACCCAGGTTGTTGTCCCGTGAGTTCTCAAACTCCATGACGACTCTCACGCTGGTTCCCTTCTGGGCGTCGAAGTTATATATCTTCTCGGTCTCTATGTCGGTCTCGGGCAGGAACTGGATCTGCTTGACTTCCCTGTCCCGTATCGTGGTCGGCCGGGGCACCGTGTACATGTGGTACTCGAAGAAGGCCTTCTCTTCTATGGGCTGCGGGGCCGCCGCGTAGCGCATTTCCATAGCCGCCTCCGGCGCCTCTATGCCCTTTTTCGGCACCCGGTGCACGTCGCCCGCTATCAGCTTGAGGCGGGCCTCCTCATAAGTCGCCCCCGACCTGTTGTCTACCGATACCCAGGAGGATATCTCCATGGTGTCATCGTCCTCACCCAGCACAGCCACGTACTCGGCGTGCCAGTTCATGCCCTCGGTCATGTACGCGACTTCAGCAGTCGCCGTCGTGTTCCTCGAAGCATAGACCTGGTAGACGAGCGTCGGCTTGACGATGAGGTCCTTGCGGCCCGGCGGCAGGCTCACATCGGTGACCTGCTCCCGGGAGACAATCACAACGCCGCCGCGGTCGACCTCCACCACCATGCTCGAGTTGTCGAAGCCTAGCAGCTTGCCTTCGAACTCCTTGCCGCCTTCGGTGACCAGCATGACGCTGTCATCGAGGTACTTCTCCAGGAGTTTGCCCGGGCTCAGGAGGTCGTACTGGAAGTTCTGCTCCACGACGGTGATCTCCCCCTGGCCGTCGAGATTGATGCGCACCGATGTCGGGTCGATGCGCGCCGCGATGTCGACCATGGAGATTTCATTGTAACCGCTTTTGAGTTCGAAAACGCGCGCGTCCTTGATAACGCCCAGATTGGTGTTGTATACGGTAACGGCGAGATCCTCGGCCTGAACGGGAAGAACCCAGACGAGCAGGATGGAGAGCGCGAGAACCCCGGGGAACGACTTAGTCATAGCCGGTCACCCCCTAGTCGGCGATCATTGAAAGGCTTTTCTCTATCTTGGCCCGCGCCTCGTTGAGCTTGGCGACCTTGTCCTCTTCCTTCTCAATCACGTGGTCAGGGGCTTTCTCCCTGAATTCCGCGTTCCCGAGCTTGGCCTCGGACTTCTCCAGGATCTTCCCGATCCTCGCAAGCTCCTTCTTGAGCCGGGCCCTCTCAACATCTATGTCTATGACATCGCCCAGCGGCACAGCGATCTCGGTCTGGCCGACCACGCTCGTTGCGACCGGACGCTCCCCGTCCGGGGGGCTGCCTTCGACGATGTCACTCACTCTGGCCATCTTGCTTATATATGAACCCAGTGCGAGAACGCGCTCCATCTCATCACGGTCCGGGAACTTGAGGTAGACCTTGACCTCGTCCGACGGGTGAACACCCATCTCTCCGCGGATGTTGCGCACGGCCTCTATTATGCCGAACACTTCCTTCATGACGGCCTCGGCGGCGGCGTCCGGAGGCAGTTCGGAATCGAGGTCGGCGCCTCCGTCTATGAGGCTCTCTGCCGAAAGGCCCAGGCCCGAGTTGATCTCCTCGGTGATAAACGGCATGAAAGGATGAAGCAGCGCAAGCGAGCGCCTGAGCACCGCCCGTGCCACTCCGATCGCCGCCCCCTTCCTGGTCGCGTCCTCCGAGTAAAACCTCTCCTTGGCTATCTCGAGATACCAGTCGCAGAACTGGTGCCAGACGAACTCGTATACGGCCTTTGCGGCCTCATTGAGCTCGAAGTTCTCCACGCGCTGCCTGACCTCGGCGGTCATCCTGCCCGCGGCGCTCAATATCCACCGGTCGGCGGCCTCGAGGTCCGCCGCGTCCGGGACCGCGGCCCCGGCCCCCCCGGCTGCATCGCCGCCCGCCGCCTGGATCAGGCGCGCCGCGTTCCAAACCTTGTTGGCGAAGTTGCGGCCGGTCTCCACCAGCCTCTCCGCGAACAGCACGTCCGAGCCCTTGGGCGTCAGGGACACGGTGGTGAAGCGAAGCGCGTCCGAGCCGAATTTGTCCACCAGCTCCGAAGGGTCGGGAGAGTTTCCCAGCGACTTGGACATCTTCCTGCCGCGCTCGTCGCGTATGAGCCCGTGGAAATACACATGCTCGAAGGGGATCTCTTCCCTGAAGTAAAGGCCCGCCATTATCATGCGCGCCACCCAGAAGAAAATGATATCCGGGCCGGTCACCAGCACCGTGGTCGGGTAGAACCGCCTGAGGTCGTCGGTTTCATCCGGCCATCCCAGCGTCGAGATTGGCCAGAGCCAGGAGGAGAACCAGGTGTCCAGAACGTCCTCTTCCTGCCGGACTTCCCCGCCGCACTTGTCACAGGCCGTTGGGTCCTCCATCTCACAGACAACGTTGCCGCAGCCGTCGCAGTACCACACGGGGATGCGATGTCCCCACCAGAGCTGGCGGGAGATGCACCAGTCCCTGATGCCCTCCATCCAGTGGTAATACACCTTCGTCCAGCGATCGGGATGGAACCTGATGCGCCCGTCCCGAACCGCCTCCAGCGCCGGCGCCGCCAGCGGTTTCATCTTCACGAAATACTGGGTCGACAGATAGGGCTCAACCGCGACGCCGCATCGGTAGCACTGCCCCAGCGAGAGGTCATAGTCCTCGACCTTCTCCAGCAGCCCCTCTTTCTCCAGGCGCTCCACGAGAAGCCCGCGGCATTCGAACCTGTCGGTGCCCTTGTATTCGCCGGCGTTTTCGTTCATAACGCCGGTCTCGTCCATTACCACCACGCGCTCGAGGCCGTGCCGCCCGCCCATCGCGAAATCGTCGGCGTCATGCGCGGGCGTGACCTTCACGGCCCCGGTGCCGAACCCGGGGTCCACGAAATCGTCCCTGATGAGCGGGATCTTCCTTCCTATGACCGGAAGCACCAGCGTCTTGTCCCATGCCCACTTGTAGCGCTCGTCCGCCGGGTTTACCGCAACGGCCGTGTCGCCGAGCATGGTCTCCGGCCGCGTGGTCGCTACCGTTATATGCCCGCCGCCCTCGACGGGGTAGCGCATATACCAGAGTTTGCCCTTGAGTTCCTCACGCTCCACTTCCTCATCCGCAAGCGACGTGCGGCAGCGCGGGCACCAGTTGATCACGTACTCGCCGCGGTAAATGAGTCCCTGTTTGTAGAGAGTGACGAAGGCGGTCCTGACTGCGCGGGCAAGACCTTCATCCAGCGTGAACCTCTCCCTCGACCAGTCGCAGGCCGCCCCGAGGTGCCGGAGCTGCTCGGAAATCTTGTCCGACATCAGCTCCTTCCATTCCCACACCCGGGCCGTAAACTTCTCACGGCCGAGGTCCTGCCTGGTCTTGTTCTCCTTCTTGAGGACCTTCTCGACCGCCACCTGCGTGGCTATGCCCGCGTGGTCCTTGCCCGGGAGCCACAGGCAGTCGGTATTCTGGATCATGTTATAGCGTACGAGGACGTCCTGGAGGGTCATGTTGAGCACATGCCCCATGGTGAGGGGACCCGTGATATTGGGGGGAGGCATTACTATGACAAACGGCTTTCCCCGGCCGGGCTTCGGCGTGAAAAGGCCCCTTTCGAGCCAGGTTGAATACCACTTCTCCTCGGCCTTCGCCGGATCGTAACGAGTTTCCATGCACTTACTCCAATGCGCCCGCGCTTTCTAGCGAAGTTAACACGACCCCCGGCCCCAGTCAATCCCCTTGCCCCATATACCGCAGCATGTCCAGGAAGGCCTCGATCCTCATCTTGGTCCTCAGATCGAGTTTGCCCGGCCTGTTACCCTCAAGCGTCAGGACAGGCAGGTCGAGCCGCTTCCGGACGATTATGTCCTCGATCTGCCTGAAGCAGAAGGACTGGACGTAATGGATGACGCCGTCAACTCCACGACGGTCGATCTCGGCCACTATGTCCGCAAGGCGGTGCTTGATGTGATACGGGTAGGTGTAGGCGAGGTAGCGGTCCACTATGTCGTCGCAATCGAACGGGAGGCTGAACTGCCGCTGCAGCTCATTGAAGACGACGCGCCCGCCACCGGCCTCGATGAATTCATAGATACCGCTCATTATGGGCGGTATGCCTATATAGGCCAGGCGCAGGCCACGGTCAAGCGGCTCCCTCCCGGCGGCGCGCGACAGGAACTCATCCACCTCGGCCTCGAACGCATCGGGGTCCCCGTTCATGTCGCTGCAGCAGACCTGGAAATAGTGATTCTCGAAGCCGGTCACCGTCCCTTCGCTCCAGGTCATCCGGTCGATCTCGGCGACTTTGCGCCTGATCGCCGACAGCCTCCCGCCGGCGGCCGCGATATCCCCGGCCCGGGCGCCCAGGGCGCCGGCGAGCTTGTTTATCTCATGCGCCAGCGTCTCGCGGTCCCGGTCGTAGGGATAGAGGAATGGGATTGTCTCGACTCCCTCGGTCTCGAGAGTCTCCATGAGGGCATGCGTGTTGCTGCAGTCCCCCTGTGTTACCGCGATTACGGTCCTCACCTTCTCGAGATGCACCGCCGAGTATATGCCCTTTATCCAGGCGCAGCTTGCCTCGGGGAATCCCATGCGCTCGGCCCTCTCGACGAGCGACTCACTCCGGATATGGTTGATGAAGACGTTGTTGAGGTCGATCACCTGGCGGCGGGCGGCGTAAACCACCTCTATTGGTATGGTTGAGGTGATGCCTACCGCGCCGTCCGCGGGGCTCTCCCGGTGCATGTCGGACTTATTCTCCATATTATCTCATCTTGAGGATCTTGTGCATCTGAAGCGACACCCTCACATCCGGCAGCCACCCCAGGCCCGCCTTGAGAAGGCGCATTACGCGCTCCCCGCTTACTAGCGGCCCCGACTCGTCGAACTCGGGCTGCAGATAGACACGCGCCCGCGGATTCGTCCGGGCGATCAGAGAGAAGGCGTCCAGCACCTCATCATCGGGGCACTCGGGGATCACCACTATCTTGACCGAAACGTCACGGGCCGCGCCCCCGCGGGCAAGCGCCGCCAGGAACGCCTCGTGCTCGGCTTCGAGGCTCCTGCCTTCCTGGGTTGACGGCAGTTTGACGTCGGCCGTGATTGTGTCGAACAGGCGCGCCACGCGCCCCACCTCATCCGGAAGCGTTCCGTTGGTCTCGAGGTGAAGGCCGAATCCCATGTCCCGGAGCAGTTCGGCTGTTTCGGCCACGAATTCCGCCTGGAGAAGAGGTTCGCCGCCCGTAATCCGCACGTCCCGGTAATCTGGAAAACTCGCCGCCACGATCCCGGCGAGCTTTTCGGCGCCCACGGGGTTCGCCAGCCGGCTCTCGCGCCTTCCGGCTATCAGCGTGGCCGAGTCGGACCTCTCGCGCGCGTATCCCGTGTCGCAGTAGGAGCAGGCAAGGTTGCAGCCCGACAGGCGCAGGAACACCGCAGGCATCCCGACACGGCCGCCTTCGCCCTCAAACGAGGCGAATATCTCGCTCATGTATCCGCTCATGTCTAGTCCACCGGCCGGACTTTCCCGGCCGCGGCCTCCACCGACTCGAGTTCCCGCGTGAACTGCGACATCAACTCCATAGCGACGGCCCCGGGTTCGAGACCGAGGTCCTCAAGGCACGCGGCCTCGACCGGCACTCCATCCGTCCTGACATTGAGTCCGAGATGAATGAGCCCGGATACCGGCGACACCGTGGCCACCGAGACCGACAGCTTGCCGTCTCCCACGAAGAGGTCGTCGCCGCTCCTCTTGACCACGGGCCCGCCCGCCGCCGAGTTCACGACGTCCCTGGCCAGCGCGCACAGCAGTCGCTGCAGGGCGGTGATATGGGAGAGGTTGACGCCGAATATCTCCACAATGAAATGCAGCATGTCGTCGCCCCAGACGGTCTCGCCCGCGCGGAAATCCTCAAGGTCGACCAGGCGCTCGCCGCTGACGCGGCACGCGCCCCTGAAGGCGACCATCGAGTCGCCGCTCAGGCCGAAGGCGTCACGGATGAAGTGCGAACGGAGCTCGGCCCCGCTGTAGTCCATACGCTCGTCGGCAAGTGTGTATTCCATAATACGGGCCCCTGTCCCCCCGGCTCAGGCCGCGAACCGCCCCAAGTATCTGTCCAGCACGCCGTTGGCATCGAAGGAGGCCTTCAGGCGCATGCAGGACTGGCAGACGCCGCACATCCGGCCTTCATGCGGAGCTTCATAGCAGGAGTAGACCACCTCGAGAGGCGCGCCGTTCTCGATTCCCAGGGCTACTGTCTCTTTCTTATTGAGCTCAAGCGTGTAGCTCTTCACTCTCACTCCGCTCAGAGTGGAGATTTCCAGCGCGGCGTTCATGCGCCTTACGAACTCGGCAGAGTTATCCGGATAGAGCCCGGCCTCCTCGAGATTGAAACCTGCGACAACCTCGCCGGCCCCCAGGGATTCGGCGAAAGCCGCGCCTACAGCCACCAGCAAGGCGTTCCTGTTGGGGACCCATGTTTCCTCGAGCATTGATCGCCTGCCGGCCCGTATGTCCGCATGAGAAACGGGCTTGAGCTTCCCGTCGCCGGCTATGGGATTGTTGACGAGTCGGCGGAAGAAGCCGAGATCCACTATCTCGTGCATTACGCCGTATCGCCGGGCGCATTCGGACGCCGCCCGGGCTTCGCCCTCGAAGGCCACCTGGCCGTAGTTGCAGGTCAGGGCCTTCAGGATCTCGCCCTCATCGAGCGCGCACTTGAAGTTCACGATTGAGTCGAGTCCACCGGAAAGTAGGACTACTGCCTTCAAGGCTCACTCCTCAGAGAAGACAGCGCAGTTCAGGGGATTCTCCCAGACCTCGACCCTGCTCAAGGAAACGCCGTCCCCGTTCACTCTCGCTGCGAGCTTCCTGTAAATCCACTCGGCGATAACTTCAGCGGTCGGGTTGTTTTGCTTGAAATGGGGAATGTCGTTGAGGACGGCATGGTCAAGCGGCTCTATGACCTCTTCCAGCAGGCTCTTGATTCTGCGGAAGTCGTAGGTCAGGCCCCCCTCACCGCGCGCGGCGCTCCTCAGCGCCGCCCTTACGGTCCAGTTGTGGCCGTGCATATTTGCGCAGTCGCCGGGATAGCCCTCTATGAAGTGAGCCGATGAGAATGTGACTTCAGTGGAGATCTCGTAGGGCATGTACTATTTCTTCCCCTCATTGGGCGGCATACTGGAGAACACCGCCCGGTTCTTGCCGCCCCTCTCGGCCTTGGCAAGCGCCTTGTCGGCCTTCTCGATCAGCTCCTCTTTGGTGACGCCGTCGTCGGGGCAGATCGCGCCGCCTATGCTGATGGTCATCCTGACATCGGCCAGCGCAGGATAGGCGGCCGAGAAGTCGTATTCCTCCACTACCCTGCGAAGCCTCTCGGCCGTGACCGCCGCGTGCTCGCCGATCGTGTCGGGCAGTATGATGCCGAATTCGTCCCCGCCGTACCGGGCCACCACATCTATTTGCCTGACCTTGCCCTCGAGCAGATTAGCGAGCGTTGAGAGGACGATGTCCCCAACGGGATGGCCGAAATCCGTGTTCACCTGTTTGAAGCCGTCCACGTCGACCATGAGGAAGCCCACGGGCTCGTTTGTGCGCCGGTAACGCTCCAGCTCGCGCGCGAGCTGGTCTTCGAGAAAGCCCCGGTTGTAAACATGCGTGAGAGGGTCACGGAATATAAGCGACTCCAGATGCTCGGCGTTTCTTATCATGCTGCCGGCCAGCATCGCCAGCAACGCAAGGAACCCCTGATCGTCCGAATTGAAATGGCTCTCATTCCGGCTCCAGACCTCCAGCACGCCGTATGTCTTCCCCTGGCAGGCGAGCGGCAGAACCACCACCGACGCGAAACCGTCCTTTCCCGAGAAACGCCTCAGGTCTCCCTTCTGCCTGAGGTCGGAAACATGGACGCACATGCCGTCATCAACCACCCACCTGTCGGTCACCGAGGGCGCGAATCTCTCGGGAGGTTCCGGCGAGCCCGAGGCGACCGATTCGATTACCCCGGACAGGTCCCCGTCGGTAACGTATATGGCCGCGAAGTCGGCCGTCACCATCTCTCTTATGGTGTCGAGCATGCTCTTGAGCACGCTGCCGAGTTCGTCTTCCGATCTGCAGGTCGCGACGGCGGTGAAGAGAGACTCGATCTTCCCGGCGTCTTCCCGCCGCACGAATCCTCTCGGCAGGAAGGGAAGTACCTCGGTCCTGGCGGTAGGCGGCTCTCTCAGGGAGTAGACGTTGCCGTCTTCGCAATCGGAGAATCTGACGAAGCGCAGTCCGTCCTTTTCGACGCGGCCGAGCCATTTCAGCCCGCCCGAACTGCAGAGACCCTGCATTATGGAGAGCGCCCTTTCCCATGCCACCAGCGGGTCCGGCTCCGACAGCGTGCGGATGGCCTCGCGCCTCAGCTCGGTATCGGTTATCTTGGGGCCGAGCACTTCGGCGAGAAGCCTTCTCAGGCCAATCCTCTCGGTTCTCATTCTGCTCCCGTTCATGTGGTTCACTCGCCCCGTCCGCCCGTCCGACGGGCTTCTACTGGATATATCCGACAGCCCTCAGCTGGTTCTCGATCTTCTCCCAGTCCTGGGATCCCAGGCCCGTAGGTTTCTTATACCCCGATTCCTCGGATTTAACAAGTATAACCCTGTCCTTGTAGTTATCCTTGAAAGCTCCGCGCGGCACCGTCCCGTCCATCTCCTCCGGCACCGGCACGCCCAGATAGGTGAGTATGGTGGGCGTTATGTCGATAATCCGGGCGTCCACCCGCTTCCCGGCGGCGACGCTGTTGCCGTACATGAATAGGGTGCCTTTGCGCCTGTGGAAGCCCGAGAAGGCCCTGTCGGGGCTCGGCCCGCGGTCGAAGAGCCTGAGGTCGGGCGTGACCTGCAGCGAGAAAAACAAATAGCCCGGTTTTTCGAGACATAGCACGTCCGGTCCCTTGCCCACGTACGGTCCCTCATATATGTCTTCCTTGACGTAGATGGAGTCGATGATCTTGACGCCGCGCTCAGGGTCCTCCAGGTCCTCGAGGCCCTCGATGAGGCGGTTACGGATGCTGTTGAACTTCTCCTCGGCGTTCCGTCCCGAAACGTCGATCTTGAACTTGCTTCCGAAGAAGTCGGCGCAGAGGACGTCTTCGGTGTTCCCCAGCGTGCGCTGCAGGAAGTTGCGCGTGTTTATGATGTAATAGAGGGGGCCGAAGCCGTGGTCGGACATGACCATCAGGAGGTCATCGCCCTCGAGCCTCTTCATGAATTCGCCCAGGAAAGTGTCGGCGCGCTTGTAGGCCCACTCCACCCGGTCGCCGTAGGCCTCTCGCATCGCCGGGTCATAGAGCGGGTGTTCCTCATCCATGTATTTCCACATGTAGTGCTGCGTCCTGTCGGTGAAGGTGAAGACAATCCAGAAAAGATCCCAGTCTTCCTCTTGCATCAGCGTGAGCCCGACATCGAGCCTGCGAGCCGAGATGTCTTCCATGCTCCTCAAGAACTTCTCTTCATCTCCCTTGGCGCAGGTAACCCTGAAGGCGTCGTACTTGTAAGAGCCCAGGTACTTCTCGAGCTCAGGCGGCCAGAAGTGCGCTATCTGGTCCTCCGAAGTGTGCGGGAACCCGGCTATCATCACTCCGTCCAGCGTGTCGGCCGGCGAGGAGAGGGGAATGTTGACTATACATGCCCGCCTCCCGTACTCGGTCATGATGTCCCAGACGGTGCTGAATCCCCGGTCGCGTGATGTATTGAAAACGGCGGGGCGCTTGGCGCCCTCCTGGAGCTCCTTGAGAAACCCGTAGATGCCGTGCTTGCCGGGATTGACTCCCGTGACCGCCGACGTCCAGGCGGAGGCCGATGACGGAGGCAGGACGGTCAGGCAATCGCCATAGGCCCCGTCGCGCATGATGCGGGCCATGTTAGGGAGCTTGCCCTCATTCACATATTTGTCCACCATGATCGGCGAGAGGCCGTCGAAACCCACGACCACGACCCGGCCCACGGCCTCGCGGGGCCGCTTCACGACGGCTTGCTGCTCCTTCTCCCCGCAAGCGAGTGAGAATGTCAGAGCGGCCGTAATTCCCAGAAGAATAATACGCCTGAGCATATACCTCTCCTTAGCGTTCTTTACCTTCAAACAGATTATAACAAACGCGCCCGGTCGGGGCAACATCCGTAACCTCATACATTTAGATGCAGAACCCGCTTCGAAGCCGCCGCTTCGCGGCCCGGTATTCCCGGCAATCCGCCTCCCCACGCTGCTGCCGCCGCCAAAAGCGGGAATGAGTTAAGGTCTTGCGCCATAATAAGGTTATCCGATTGCCTCACTTTTAGCTTGACGGATTTGGCGTATCCTGTTACAAGAGACCAAAACTGGCAAGATTTAGCATGTGAACAAAAACCGTGGAAGGAGGTGACTTGTCAGCGGAGAGCGGTGCTTGCAGTCATCATAGGTATTCAGAAAGGAGGAGTACGATGAGAGTACCCCTTTTGATCGGGCTCTGTGTAGTAATGGCGGCTTCGGCCGCATTTGCGGGCGGTACCCCCAACACCGGCATGGGGGCCAAGCAGCTGGTATTCGAGTTCAACGGTCTGAGCACCCTGGGGCTCCAGCCCTATGGCGGCGGTTTCGGTTTCAGGTACTTCTATGCCGATGATACCGCCATCAGAGGCAGCCTGAACTTCGCCTACATGAAGGACGAAATGGGTGACGACTACGAAGAAACGCAGACCAAGATCGGCGCCACGGTGGTCTGGGAGAAGTACATGGCAGCCATAGCCAGCGTGGCTCCCTATATGGGCATCGGCGTCGGGTATTATTACACCAAGTGGGAAGAACCCTACACCGGCACATTTGCCGAGATGATGGAAGAAATCACCGCCAACAACCTGATGGTAGCTCTGGTGGCCGGATTCCAGTGGTACTTCACCGAGGCGATAAGCCTGGGCGGTGAGTACAGGCTCTCCTACGATTACATCTCCGGTGAGACAAAGGTCGATGGCGAGAAGGTCGGAGACATCAGCTCCAGCAGCTTCGGCTTCAATGCCGCCAGCGTCTTCTTCTCAGTGCATTACTAGAATTACGGTTATTATGGATTTCAGGCGGGGCCTGGTTCCGGGCCCCGCTTCTTCTTTCATGTCGGTTTCAGTACAGGCGGTGCGACGACGGCCGCTTCTACTGATACGGAGTGCCGCAGCGGAGTTCGGCTTCACGGCGGTGAGAGTGTTCCTCTCGGTGCGCATACCGAGGTAGGCCGCCGGCGACATCGAATGAGCACGGGCCGGCCGATGCATGCCCCCTCGCTCCGCTCGCGCCTCCCGATATTGCTTGACTACTCGCCTCCGAGTTGCTACAAGATACGGAGTGTTGGTCAGCCGGTGATTTGCTCCATGGAAGGAGGACGGGAATGAGATATGCGCTCCTCACGCTTTTCTGCTTCGCGCTGGTGACTTCGGCCGCCCGGGCCGGCGGCACACCGGATACAGACGACGAATCGCTTCAGATGCTGTTCGAGTTCAACGGCCTCAGCGGCATGGACCTCGACGTCTACGCCGGCGGTCTCGGAATGCGGTACTTCATCGACGATGAAGGCCTGGCCTGCCGTTTCAGCCTGAATTCCGGTTACCGAACCGACGAAGAGGACAGCGACAAACACACCGTCTCTCTTATAGGCGGCAGCATCCTTATTGAGAAGTTCTTCGAATCCGTCTCCAGCGTGGCACCCTACGTGGGCATCGGTTTCGCCGGATTTTACCACAGCGAGAAGTGGCCCACCGAGGAAGGGGAGCGCAAGACGAACAAGACCTTCCTGGAAATACCGGGAGTGGCCGGCTTCCAGTGGTGGTTCACCGATGCGCTTGCGGTGGGCGGCGAATACAGGCTGGCGCTGAGATACATAAGTACCAAGGACTACCTGCGCGACCAGAGCATCAGTGACGGCGAGGAAATGAACGTCGGCTTCTATGCGGCCAGCGTGTTTCTCACCGTCGCCATAAAGTGATTTAGCCGGGTAGGCGGGGTAGGACGCGGGGGTCAGGTCTTGAAATGCACAAGTGCATTTTCAGACCTGACCCCTTCTTTATGGGCCCGGAACGGGCCGGATATTGGGGAGTTTAATCTTACAGGGGCGAAAGCCCCGCCTTTTTGGTATTGTGCCACCTTGTCGGGCTTGTGTATAATGCAGCGCGAAACAGGAGGTTTCTTCAGAGCCATGAATATGGTGAGGGGTATTTCCGTCTTTATCATAACGGCCTGCCTGCTGGCCGCGGCCGTCGCCGCCGGCGGCGCCTGCACCCTCGAGATGACCGACAGGCAGAGGGTGACCCATGCGCCGGGCAATTCCCATACCACGAGGTCGAACGCCACGTGCATATGCACCGACGAGAACAACGTGACCCATCTGATATACGAGGACAAGCGGAGCGGCGAGTTCGAGATCTATTACGCCTTCGTGAGGAACGACACGCTGTCCAGGGAGATCCGAATCACGCGGACACGCGGCGAGTCCAGTTTTCCGGCGATAGAATGCGGAGGCGGATCCGCATACCTGCTGTGGCAGGAAACCAGCGGCAAGGACCCGGAAATAGAGTACGCCCGCGTCGTAAACGGCGAGATAGTGGCACGGGCCACGCTTACGGATAATGAGACCGAGTCTTCCTGCCCGGTTGCAGCCTATGACGGCGACGGCACGCTTCATGTCGCATGGCATGACGGCCCCTACCATCAGACGGGCATATTCTACGGCCGCGTCCTTGGCGATACCCTGGCGCATGTCGAGGAAATCCCGGTCGAGACCTCCGGCGCGTTCAGGCCCGACATCGCATGCGACGGAAACGGCAAAGTGCTTCTCACCTGGCAGGAAGGCTTCGACATCAAGGCCAGACTCTATGACGGCGAGACCTGGCAGGAAACGCAGACCATATCCCTGGGCACCCAGAAGGCCTGGAGGATGTCATGCGCCTATATCGAGCCCGGACGGTGGGGAGCCGCCTGGTTCGACCGCACGGAGGACGGCCGACATCCGGTATACGCCGCCTTCTTCGATGAAAAGCAGTGGTACGGCAAAATACAGGTGAACGGCGAGAATATAGGCTATTACCCCAATGTCTGCGCCGGGCCCGACGGCATGTTCCTCGTCGCCTGGGAGGGCCTGAGTATGGAGACAAACAACTACTCGCTCAAACTCCGGTGCCATGACGGCCGAGACTGGCATCCCGTGCAGGATCTCATGGTGGGGCGGTCCATGACGCGTTACCCCTCACTTTCTCTCGACCGGGATGGCAACTTCCAGACCATCTGGTTTTCGGACGGCCGGGGAACCTATGAAATATATTACGGCGTTCTAAGGAGAAAGTGACGATGTCGAAAAAGGCGTACCTGATTCCGCTCGTGGTCCTGGCGATAGGCGTGCTGGTCCGGGTGCTGTTCACGCTGCAGATGCGCGACATGCCCTTTTACTATCATCCGGTGCTGGATTCGGGGTTCTTCCACCAATGGGCGAAATTCAAGGTCGACGCCACGTGGGTCGACGGAGCGCTTCCATTCAGGGAACCGGGCTACGCTTTCTTCCTGGCAGTTCTCTACCGCCTCTTCGGTGAGAGCTTCACGGCTGTGAGGATCGCGCAGGCGGTGCTGGGCGGCGTGACGGCCCTCCTGGTCTATCAGATCGGCGCCGCGCTCTTCAATCGCGCGGCAGGGGCGGTGGCAGGCATCTTGTTCTCCCTCATGAGCCTGGCCATATTCTTTACGGGCGAGCTCAATGAAACCACGCTGGTCGTTTTCCTGGTGGTCCTGAGCTCGTACATGCTGCTCAGGGCGGGCGAGGGAAGCACGCTGATTCTCCTCACGTTGTCGGGGCTGGTCCTGGGGCTCGCCTTCATTGCGAAATTCACAGTGATAGCCGCTCTGATCGCGTGGGTCCTGTACCTGCTATTCGAGCCCAGGCTGCGCCTCCGCGCGGGCGCGCTTCTCCTGGTCCTGGGCTTTCTCATCGTGCCCATCTGCTATACCGCATTCCTCCTCAAGGCGGAGGACACGGCCGTTATCCCGACGAGGGCGGGCTGGCAGGCTTTCCTCGGCTCGAGCGCGACGGGCGGCGCCTCCAAGCAGCCCTATTATGTGATTACCCTCGGCGCCCAGGGCGGCGCTTCGCGCGCATACGCCGAGGCGGACCTCACCGACGGCGAACGCGACGCGGTACGCTTCGCCCGCATCGACGGCGGCGAGGCACTCGGCAGGAAGGCCTCGGGCCGCTACTGGCAGAACCGGACATTCGACGAGTTTTTCGCCTCCCCGTCGGCATACCTCAAACACTACGCCCACAAGCTCGGCATACTATGGGGACCTTCACTCCCGTCCGCCAACGTTGACTCCAGGTTCCTGGCGCGTTACTCACTGTTGCTCCGCAACCCTATTTTCCCGTTTGCCGGCCTCGCGGCGCTGGGCATAGTGGGGCTGCTGGTCTTCACGAGGCGCCGGTCGTCATATATCCTCATATTCGTGCTGCTCTATTCGCTGACGGCGGCCGACCTCCTGGTGAGCGACGGGGACAAGATGATTCTCCTGCCCTTCCTTGCGGTGTTCTGCGGTCAGGTGCTGGCCGAGGTTGTAAACGGCTTCCGGCGGATGAGACTGGCCAGGAGCATTGGCCTTATCGCAGCCGTCGCGGTGGTGGCCGTTTTTGTCTCCAGGTTCCCGGCGGTTGCCGTGAACGAAGCCAGGCACTATATGATACTGGGCGACATCTACTCCAACGAATCCCTCTTCGACCGGGCCGAGGAATCTTATAATCAGGCCATCGAGGCCGACCCGGACTTCAGCGACGCCCGGCTATCCCTGGCGAAGCTCTTCGCCACGACGGGCAAGACCGACAGGGCGCTGGAGACGTTGACCCAGGCGACACAGGGTGACCCGGAGAATCCCAGACTCAGAATAGAAAAGGCATCGCTTTTGACTTACGTCGGGCGGCCCGGCGAAGGGCTGGACGAGCTGGCCGCCGTGGAGAGGGCCTATCCCTATGAGCCGAGGCTTCACCAGTTCAGGGGAATCGCGCTTATGGAGCTCAACGAGGCGGACGCCGCCATCCGGGAGCTGGAGATGGAGATCGAGTATGTTGGCGGGGACTTCGTCACATATTCGGCGCTGGGGCGGGCCCTGTTCGATCTGGAGAGGTATGAGGAGGCAGCGAAGGCGCTGGAGACGGCCCTTCAGTCAAACCCGTACAGCGCTGCCACCGTCATGCAGCTGGCTGACTGTTATACCAGACTCGGCAGGCATGAGGAGGCGGCGATGGTCCTGGCCAGAGTGGTGACGGTCGACCCGGGCAATGTGCGCCTCCGGTTCAAGCTTGGTAACGCCCTCTACAGGGCGGGCCGGTACAGCGAAGCGCTCAAGAACTTCAAAGAGATAAGCAAATTCGATCCGCGCAACACAGATATCCTTCTCAACATGGGCGTGGTCTACGCCGAAATGGACAGCCTTGACCGGGCCATAGAAGTGTGGGAGAGAGTTCTCACGCTTCAGCCCGGAAACGAAACAGCCATCGACAACCTGAGGAAGGCGAGGGAGTAGATTGGAACAGGCCTTCGCCATGATACTGGCCGGGGGAAGGAGCAGGCACCTTCCCGTTCTCACCGCTTACCGGTCCATCGCCGCCCTGCCGTACGGCGGCAGGTACAGGGTGATAGACTTCTGTCTTTCCAATTGCATGAACTCGGGCATACGCGATGTGGGGGTTCTTGCCCAGTACAACCCGGCCTCCCTCATATCCCATATCGGCAACGGCGCCCCCTGGGACCTGAGCGGACGCAGGCACCGCGCGTTCATATTGCAGCCTTTCCGCGCGAGGAAAGAATCCAACTGGTACCGGGGTACGGCGGACGCCCTGTGGCAGAACCTCAGGTTCATCAAGACAACCTCAGCCGACCACGTGCTTGTGCTTTCCGGGGACCATATATACAAGATGGACTACGGGCCGCTCCTGGACTTTCACGCGGCCTCCGGCGCCGACGCCACATTGGTCGCGAAGCCCACCCGGGGCGTGTTACCGAGGCGTTTCGGCGGGCTCGTCCTGGACGGGCGCGGCTCGGTCAAAGAGCTCGTCGAGAAGCCCGAGACGGGGGAATTCGATCATTTCTCGCTGGGGATTTACGCCTTCAGGCGGGAGGTGCTCATCGAGCGGCTGGGGATCTGCAGGGAAAAGAAGTACGACATAGTCTTTGACGTCCTCATGCCCCTTATCAGCGAGGGCCGGGTAATGGCCTATCAATTCGACGACTTCTGGGCGGACGTCGGATGGCTTGAGGAGTACTACAAGTCCTCCATGGAGCTCATAGACAGGCCCGGAGAACTCCACCCGGGCAATCCGGCCTGGCCCATCTGCACCAGGGATCCCGTGCGGAGGCCGTCCTACGTCGGGAAGGCGGCGTCGGTCAAGTCCTCGCTGGTGGCGGGCGGGTGCAGCATCGAGGGCTCGGTGAGGTCTTCCCTCCTCTTCCCGGGCGTGAGGGTCGACAGCGGCGCTACCGTAGAGAACTCGATCGTGTTCTCGGACACGCACGTAGGCGAAGGGGCGACGCTCAGGTCGGCTATAATAGACAAGGAAGTCGCAGTCGGGCGCGGGACCTTCATCGGGTACGGTAGCCCGACATGCTCCAACTCGCAGTACCCGGACAGCGCCAGTTTCGGCGTGAGCGTCGTCGGTAAGCGCACTAGCATACCCGACGGCGTGCGGATAGGCAGGAATTGCCTGATAGCGTCGGACCTTACGGAGAGAGAGATACCTCGCCGGGACATAGTCTGCGGCGAGATCATAACCGGAGACAGCAAGTGGGAAAGAATCTTGTCATAATCCTGGCCGGGGGTTCCGGTGAGCGCCTGCTTCTGCTCTCGGAGCACAGGGCCAAGCCCGCAGTGCCCTTCTGCGGGCCGTACAGGATAATAGATTTCGCCCTGTCCAACTGTGCCAATTCGGGCCTTCACGATATCTATGTACTCAGCCAGTACAGGCCGCACTCGCTGGCGCGGCATATCGACTCGGGGCGGTCCTGGAATCTCGACCGGGACGAGGGCGGCATAGTCATTCTGCAGCCCTACGTCGGCACCGAGTCGAGATGGTACAGCGGCAATGCGGACGCCGTCTTCCAGAACCTACACTTCATCGAAGAGAGGTCGGCCGAGAACGTTCTGATACTGGGCGGCGACCACGTCTATACAATGGACTACAGGCCGATGCTCGAGTTCCACAGGGAGAGCAAAGCGGATCTCACCATAGGCGTCAAGCAGGTCAGGCGCGATGACCTTCATAAGTTCGGGACATGCGTCGTCAACCGCGAAGGCAGGATAGAGAGTTTCATGGAGAAAGTACCGAATGCGCCGACCAATCTGGCGTCCATGGGCATATACGTCTTCAAGAGCGAACTCCTGTCGGCCTGTCTACCGGCGGATTACCTGAATCCGGCCTCCTCGCATGATTTCGGACGGGACATTATCCCGGCGCTGATCGGCGACCGCAAGGTGTTCGCTTACGAGTTCGAGGGCTACTGGGAAGACGTGGGAACCATAAACACATACTATGAAGTGAGCATGAAGATGCTGGACCCGTCACCACCGGTGGACCTTGACAGCGAAGAATGGCCCATCAAGACAAACTACATCGACCTTCCCCCTGCGAGAATGACTGGCTCATGCGCCGTAAGCGAGGCCATGGTCGGCGACGGGGCGATTGTGGGCGGCACGGTCGAACATTCGCACATAGGGCCGGAGGTGACTGTTGAGGAAGGCGCTGTCGTCAGAGACTCCATAGTGCTCCCCGGCTGTACCATAGGACGGGGCGCCAAGGTCAACCTGGCCATAATCGATAAGCACTGCACGGTAGGTGAAGGCGCCGTAATAGGATACGGCGTCGACTTCACGCCCAATGAGGCACGGCCCGCCGTCATGAAGAGCGGTATCACGCTGGTCGGCCGCGGCACAGACGTGCCGCCGTCGGCCGTCATAGGAAGGAATTGCCTCATCGGAAGCCGCAGACCGGAGGACCTGGTGCGTGTGCCCAGCGGGAAGGCCGTGCTCTAAGTCTTGCGCCTGACCGGCACTTTTATCTTCTGGCCCGGGTAGATCTTGTCCCTCGGCCCGAGCCCGTTCTCCTTGAGCACATCCTTCGAGGAGGCCCCGTACCTCTTGGCTATTCCCGTTATGGTATCGCCGGTCCGGACCGAATGGACTATGATCTCGTCTCTTACGCCCCCCCCTTCGGGTATCTTGATCTTCTCGCCGGGATAGATGCGATCGCGGGGGCTCATGCAATTGGCCGCCAGCACCGAAGAGGTCGACACGCCGTATTCGCGGGCTATGTCGTATATGGTGTCTCCCGCCCTGACCGTGTGCTCGACGACCTGGCCGGGGGCTCCCGAAACCCTGAGTTGCTGGCCCGGATAGATGCGGTCGTCCTCGCTCATTGAGTTGGCCGCGAGCACCTCGGAGGTCTGGACGCCGTATTTCGCGGCTATCCCCGAAACGGTGTCGCCACTTTTGACCGTATGAACGGATGCTCTCGGGGCGCCGTTCCCGGGGATCTTGATCTTCTGGCCGGGGTAAATCATATCGCGCGAGGTAAGGCCGTTCGCATGGAGAACCCCCTCGCAGGATGCTCCATACCTGTGAGCTATGGCCGATATCGTCTCGCCCCGGCTCACGACGTGCACAAAGGTCTCCCCCTCGGCCACCTGGGGCGGCGGCTTGACCGTCTCGTCCAGCGAGACTATTAGCTTCTGGCCCGGGTATATGAGATCGCGCGATCTCAGTTCATTCCATACCGCTATATCATTCACTTTGAGGCCGTACCGATGGGCCACGCTGGTCAGCGTCTCGCCTCTTCTCACGACATGCACGCCGGGATTCTGGGGCAGCACGACGCCATCGCCGTAGGGTATGGTAAGAACATCCCCGGCCCGGATGCGGTGGTAGTTCTTTATGCCGTTGGCCTGGGCTATCGTGGACACCGAGGTCCCGTACTTGCGCGCGATTACCGAGAGGCTCTCTCCGCGCCGCACCGTGTGCTTCATATAAGGGCTTGCATACGACTTGGCCACCCTGTCCTGCTCCGGAATTTCCGCCAGGTTTGCCTGGCAGATCTCCAGCGTCCCGCGCGGTATCCTGACGCCGTAATGCTCGCTGCCGTCCGGCGCGCATTCTCTTATGAGATGGGGATTCATTTGACTGACTGTCTTATCCTCCACTCCCGCGCACTCGGCTATGACCGCGAGGGACGTCTTGGGGGCCACTCTTATTTCCTCAAACTCGACCGGGTCGTCGTATTCGAAGTCGAACCCGTAGCCTCCCGGGCTGTTCATGATTATGCACGCGGCCATGAACTTGGGAACGTGGTCACGCGTTTCGCGAGGCAGCCGGAGCTCCCAGAAGCTGTCGGAACGCGCCCTCTTCATGGCGCGCTCGACCCCGCGCGGTCCGGTGTTGTAGGCGGCAATGACGAGCTCCCAGTCGCCGAAATTGGTGTAAAGGTCCCGGAGGTACCTCGAGGCGGCCCGCGTCGATCTGACCGGGTCGCGGCGCTCATCGGCCCACCAGTCAACTCGCATGCCGTAGAGGCGCGCCGTGCTCCTTATGAACTGCCACATCCCGACCGCATGCGCTTTGGAGTAGGCATTCGGATTGAAGCCGCTCTCTATGAGAGCCAGGTTCACGATCTCAAGCGGCATCCCTTCTTCCTTGAGTATCTTGAGCGTTAGTAGGCGGTACTGGCCGGACCGCCTCACCCAGTTCTCGAACGTCTTACGGCCACGGCCGCAGAAGTAGTCGATCCACTTGCGGACCTGGGCGTTGTCGACGGCCTCCACCGACGGAAGCGGCGGCTTCTTGGGCTCTATGGCCGCCAGTTCGAGCTCACTCGGCGGTATCTCCTCTCCCGCGCTGGGGATGCGCTCGAGGAAGTACCTGCACTTGTACAGCAGTATTCTCCTCTCGGCCAGGGCGGCCTCATCCGCCGCCCATTGGATGTCCAGACTGAGGTAACCGATGACACGGTTGAGATAATGTGCCGCCGAATCGTAATCCTCGGCTACGAAGTACTCCACGGCCCTGCTGTACAGCGAGTCCGCGCGGACCAGGGCCTCGGCGGCTTTGTTCTCTGAGGCGGGCTCTTCGGAGAGGGGTCGCGTCCTGTACTTCGCGCTGCACCCGATGAGAGCGAGCAGGATTATCGCAGACAATACCAGCCACACGCGCCGCTTATACATCTAACTCCCTTCCACGGGGAAGCCGCTCAGTTGGGAGAAACCTAATATGGATATCGCATTTTGACAACATAATTCTACCTGTACATGGTCTTTATGTTGCCCCAGGTGCTGGCCTCCGCCGCGCACGGCCCGCCGCATCCCAGGTAGACTCTCCAGGCCGCCTCGACGTAACCGTACAGCCCGCAGCCTGCGCTGGTGTCGCGCCCATCGCAGAACCACTGGGGCGGGCAGTACTCGAAGTTCACTCCATAGTAGCCCGAGTATATGGTGCCGTAGTGACTTGAGTACGGCCTGGGATAGAGGGCCGTCAGGCAGGAGTAGTCGTGCAGCTCGCAGCCGCCCAGCACGGCCGTGCTTATGTTGTCGAAACCCCACTGGGGATAGTCGCAATGCGTCCCTATCATCGTCGCGGTGACCAGAATCCTCGGGTAGCTGATGCTGGGGTCGAATTCAATCGCGCAGTGGGGCAGACACTGGTTGGGCTCAACCTCAACGTAGTTCCACGCGTAGCCCGTCTCGTAGGGGCCGCTCGACCAGAAAGCCTCGCCGATGGGGCAGCCCTCTTCATCCGCACAGTATACATCAAACTCAACCGTAAACATCCCCGGGTAAATAGTCCCATAGCCGGCGAAGTCCAGAATGCGTATGGTCTCCAGCCTGAAACACATATACGGGTCGCAGGCGCTGCCGGTAAACATGGAGACGTCTCCCACCTGGAACATGGTTCCTATCACTTCGCCCTGGGACCATCCGTGGAATCCCCAGAACCAGGAGTAGGTCGGGCAGGGAATATAGTAAAAGTAATTCATATAGCAGTCGTGTATCGGCTCGCTACCGAAATCATCTCTCATGGTGTATGCCTTCTTCTCGAAGGCGAAGGTTGATGCCGCGAGCATAATAAGGAGTACCGGCACAAGGCAGGCTTTCATATCGAACCCCCGGTTGCGAGTCCGACGCTCATCAAAGGCCGCACGACCTGATTGCCTAGTGATTATCAGTTAAGGACCCGGGTGTCAAGCAAACTTCTTCGCGGGGCGCGCCCCCGACCCGGCAGGAGATGGATTGGCGTCAAAAAAAGAGGGTGCCCGGAGGCACCCTCTCTTTAAACGAAGCTACTACTACCTGTACATCGACTTGATGTTACCCCAGGTGCTAGGCTCGGTAGCAGTCGGGCCGTAGCAGTTGAGGTAAATGCGCCAGGCAGCCTCGACGAAACCGAACACGTCGCAGGCAGCGCTCGTGTCGCGGCCGTCACAGAACCACAGCGGCGGGCAGTACTGGAAGTTAATCCCGTAGTAGCCGGAGTGGATCGTGGCATAGTGGCTGTTGTAAGGCCTCGGATACAGAGCCGCGAGGCAGCTGTATTCGTGGAACTCACAACCGACTTCAACACCGGTGCTGATGTTGTCGAAGCCCCACTGAGGATAGGAGTTGTCCGTACCTACCTGGGTCGATGTGACCAGAACCCTCGGATGGCTCAGAGGGGTATCCATGGTGGCGCAATCATCCAGACAGATCGCGGGATCTACAGGAACGTAGTTCCACGCAAAGCCTGTCTCCCACGGGCCGCTCGACCAGAGAGCTGGGCCGACCGGGCAGCAGTCATAGTCCGCGCAGTAAATGTCGAAGACGACCGTGAACAGGCCCGGATAGACCGTACCGTAACCGGCGAAGTCCAGGACACGGATCTGCTCGATCTCGAAGCAGAGCTCGGGATCGCAGGCAACGCCCGTGAACATGGAAAGGTCACCAACCGTGAAGCAGGTGCCCAGCATGTCACCGTAGGTCCAGGAGTAGAAGCCCCAGAACCACGAACTGGTCGGGCACGGAATGTAGTAGTAGTAGTTCATGTAGCAATCGTACAGCGGCTCAGTGCCGAAATCGTCGCGCATCGTGAATGCCTTTCTCTCGACGGCAAACGCGCTGGTCGCGAGCACAAGCACGAGCACTATCGCCATAAACAGCTTCATTTTTTTACCTCCGTAAATTGAAAGCACTGATTAACCCAAATGGAGTTGACGAAAACACCCTCTGGCAAGGGCTCAGACATTTTCGTTCGTTCCCGCAGCTCACCTCCTTCTTATGCGAGCCTTCGCCCGCTGAAGCTAGACCAATTGGTGCTTCCTTCGACGGTCCACAGTTTATCACAATTTCTGAGATGGTGTCAAGAAAAAATGTTCATAAAAGAGGCAAGCGGTGTAGCCATGATGACGTCGGGGGTCTATATGCTTATAATTCAGTGGATTTGGCGCTTAAGGGGGCATGGGCGAGACGAATCCGGCGGGGGATGTCAGCATGCGCGGCGATCGGCAGCTCCTGCAAAATCACGCAAATCGATTCACATAATCTGCAGACGTCATGGGGGAAAAAAAGAGGGTGCCCGGAGGCACCCTCTCTTAAAAAGCAGACAACTACTACCTGTACATCGACTTGATGTTACCCCAGGTGCTAGGCTCTGTAGCAGTCGGGCCAGCGCACACGAGGTAAATACGCCAGGCAGCCTCGACGAAACCGAACACGTCGCAGGCAGCGCTCGTGTCACGGCCGTCGCAGAACCACTGCGGCGGGCAGTACTGGAAGTTAATCCCGTAGTAGCCGGAGTGGATCGTGGCATAGTGGCTGTTGTACGGTCTCGGATACAGAGCATCGAGACAGCTGTACTCGTGGAACTCACAACCGACTTCAACACCGGTGCTGATGTTGTCGAAGCCCCACTGAGGATAGCTGTTGTCCGTACCGATGTGCGTCGCAGTGACGAGGACCCTCGGGGAGCCGAGGACCGGCTGCGTCTCGACAGCACAGTCGTCCAGGCAGACCGGAGGATCTACAACGATGTAGTTCCACGCGAAGCCGGTCTCGAACGGGCCACTGCTGTAGAGGGCGGCGCCCACGGGGCAGCCGTCCGCGTCCGAGCAGTAGACGTCGAACTGGACGGTGAAGAGGCCAGGATAGACAGTGCCGTAGCCGGCAAAGTCCAGAATACGAATCTGCTCGAGCTCGAAGCAGTTGAGCGGATCGCAGGCAACGCCCGTGAACATGGAAACGTCGCCGACCTCGAAGAACGTCCCGACCATGTCACCGTAGGTCCAGCTGTAAAAGCCCCAGAACCACGAACTGGTGGGACACGGAATGTAGTAGTAGTAGTTGAGATAGCAGTCGTAAAGCGGCTCGGTGCCGAAATCGTCTCTCATCGTGTAAGCCTTTCTCTCGGCGGCAAACACGGATGTGGCGAGAACGAGCACGAGCGCGATCGCCATAAACAGCTTCATCTTTTCCCTCCCTTTCGTAAGAAGGAATAACAACTCTTGAGACCCGGAGGTCTCAAACACATTTACCAATCCCTTGGATACCCGTTGCTCACCTCCTTCTGAGCGAACCTCCGCTCGCTGAAGCTAGACCAACTGCTAAACTCCCTTCGACAAATGCAATTATAACATAGTCCGCTCAACGGTGTCAAGCAATTTTGGTGGTATCCTGGAATTGTACTGCGTCGCCCTGGAACTGCCATTCCAGCAACTTCAGTCATGCTATCGACCACCGGAAGGCCACGCTTTAGCCCCATTCGGCCCCTCTTGACAAATCAGCCGGCGGGACGCATAATTGGGGCCCATGAGCCGAAAAAAGGGACTACGAGAAGGAACAGGGCCTAAAGGGCGGGTTAAAGTGTTCGCGGCGCTTGCGATCCTGGCGGTCGCTCTGATCGTCCGTTTCCTTTATCTGCCTCATATTCAAGCACTTCCAACCTTCGACCACCCCGTCATGGACGCCGAATACCACGACGATTGGGCACGTGAGGTCGCCGCGGGCCGCTTTTCCGACGGCCAGCCCTTCTTCCGGGCCCCCCTGTATCCATTTCTCCTGGGTGGACTGTACAGACTGACGGGGGGTTCATATCTGGCTCCGAGGCTGCTTCAATTCATTCTGGGAGCACTGACGGCCCTCCTGACCTATGCCCTTGCGTGGAGATTGGTGGGACGCCTCGCCGGCGTCGCGTCGGGCCTCATGGCGGCCCTATATCCGGTGCTCCTGTATTTCGAGGGGGAATTGCTGACCGAGACCCTGTTCATCTTTCTCATAATGCTGTCGCTGTATCTCCTCGTTTTGGCGCGTGATAAACAGAAAAGCTGTCTATGGCTTCTCGCGGGTCTCTGCCTGGGCGGCGCGCTCATAACGAGGCCGACTGTGGCCATCTTCATACCATTTGCCGTTCTGGGAGCCCTCCTCTTCGGAAAGAGGAAGGTCGTGCACGCTCTGCTAGTGATCGTGGGCGTGCTTGTCATGCTCGCGCCTGTCACCGCGCATAACGTTGCGGTCTCGGGCGAGTTCATACCGCTGGTGTGGCAGGGCGGCCTCAATCTCTATCTGGGAAACAATCCCGCCGCCGACGGCTGGAGCGCCACTTCGCCGGCGCTGAGGAAGGACTGGTGGGGAGGGTACTACGATCAGATCGCAATCCCACGTCAGGAGCTGGAGAGAGAGCCGCTCTATACCGAGGTATCGGACTACTGGACCGGGAAAGCCCTCGAATACATAAAAGGGCATCCGGGACCCTGGGCGAAGCTGATGCTGAAGAAGGCCGCCCTGTTCTGGGGCTCCTTTGAGTTTCCCAACAACCTCGACTTTAACTTCATGAAACTGCACTCCCGGGTGCTCCGGAATCCGCTTCTGACCTTCGCCACAGTCGCCCCCCTCGCTCTTCTCGGTCTGGTGGTGATGGCGCCCAGGGCGAAACGTCTCTATTTTCTCTACACGTTCTTCCTCGCCTTCTTCGCTGGTACGGTGGCCTTCTTCGTTTGCTCGAGGTACAGGATTCCCACCCTGCCCGTAATGATGATCTTCGCCGGAGGGGCGGTGGCGTATGTCGTGGACTCTGTCAAGGAGCGTCGAGTAGCGAAGGCGGTCTTTGCGGTCGCGGCGCTTGTACTCGGGAGCGTTCTCGTGAGCCTTAATCTCGCGGGCATGCGCCCGCCGGGCCTGGCACAGTCCTATACCGTGCTGGCCAATGTCTACCGGGAAGAGGGCAGGCCGGAAGAAGCCGCAGTCTACTTCGAGAAGTCAATAGAGGATAATCCGCTCTGGGGAGATGGCTATGAAGGCCTCGGCCTTCTCGCCCTGGAACAGGGCGACACCGATGAGGCGGAGAGGCAGCTCCTCAAGGCAATAGAGGCGGAACCGGCGAGGGCGACATCGTATCGCTCGCTTGCAATGCTGTACATCTCAAGGGGGGACCTGGCGAAGGCCAGGACGGCTGTCGAGTCGGCGATACGGTACGCGCCCTATCTCGAGGACAGCCACAATATCCTGGGTACCATCGAGAGGCAGGAGGGTAATACCCAGAAAGCAATTGAGCTTTTCGAGAGGGAAATCGAAATCAGCCCGGGCAACTGGAGAGCCTACGCCAACCTCGGGAGCGTTTACGACGAAGGCGGGGATCTGAATGCAGCCATCATGGCCTATGATAAGGCCGTCGAGCTCAATCCCGGCGAGCCGGACATTGTGTTCGCCCTGGCCACTGTCTATTCGAGGAACGGGCAGCCGGACCGGGCACAGGCCATGCTGGACCGGCTCGAGGGAGCACGGCCGGAGAATCCCACGCTAATGTATAACAAGGCGGTGCTTCTCCAGAATGAGGGCAAGAACGAGGAGGCCGGGCTCATATACGAGTCCATACTCGCCTCGGACCCCTCGCATGAAGGGGCGCTGGTCAACCTGGGGGTCGTCTACGCCCGGCAGGGCAGAAACCGGGAAGCCCTTGAGATGTGGGAACGAGCCCTGGAAGTCAACCCGGGCAACCGCAACGCAAGGAGGAACATCGACCTCCTGAGGGAGAGAATGCGAAGCGGCGACTAGCCTTACTCTTCCTCAGCCGCCTCCGATCTCTCGGCCATGTTCTCCCTCCAACCCGGTTCCGGCAGCCATACCTCTGCCAGAACGTCCTCATTCAGGAAGAAGCCTATCTCCTCTTTTCTATTCTCGACGACTTCGGCGAGCATGTCGTTGGCCGACTGATTCCTTATGAACATCTCAATATACGGTATTGCCTCCTCAAGAGTCAGGTATTCGCCCCCGGCGATTTCGCGCAGCTTCAGGAACTCAGTGCCCGACTTGGTCTCGAATGGCCCGCTGACCTCTCCGGGCTTCAGACCGGCGATCACGGAATCATAGACGGCGACTATGCCCATATTCACCGGGCCCATGTCACCGCCCTTTGACCCCGTATAAGAGTCATGAGAGTACTTCTCGGCGACCTCAGCAAAGTCCGCGCCCGCGTTCAGCTCTGCCATTACGCGGTTTACCTCGATCTGGTTCTCCACCAGAATCCGGCTGGCCCAATAGGTAACTGGGGTTTTCAGATCCTCGTGTCTCTCCGCGTAGTACTGCTCTATGTCCGCGTCCGTAACGTCGATCTGACTTCTGAAGTAATCCTCCATCTGCGGCACCAGGTAGTCCTGCCGTGCCTTTTCGGCCACCCATTTGACCTCGTAAAGGTTGTCAAGCCGCATATCATACCCAGCCATTACGTAGATCTCAGGAACGGCGACCTCCCAGGCCGCCTTCATCAGGGCATAGGCGTCCCCCGGGTAAAAACGGGCATCGGGCGGCGAGTTGAAATAGAGCGCAAAAAGGTCGGCCACCGTGACCCGGCCTCCGGTATATGTGGCTACGGGCTTCTCGAGGAGCTCTTCCGGCGCCCGCTGTCCCTCGAACGCCATTGCGAACGCCTCCATTGCGGCCTCAATGCCGTCGGAGTCCGGCTCGAAATCATACCTGTCGACCAGCTCCCTCTGGTTCGCGCGCTTGGCTCTCTCCTCCTTGATCCACCTGTCGAATTTCTTGGCGCGGAGGTAGAGGACCTCGTTCTGGACGCCGAGCTCATGGGCATCGGCCAGATAGAAGATATGGTAGCCGTCGGGCAGGCTCACGATGGTGCTGAACTGGCCCACTTCCAGAGGAAAGACGTGCTTGGTAAGCGAGCGGTCGATATCACGCCAGACCTTATTGCCTATGTCATTGAAGATAACGCCCTCTTCGCCCGCATAGGACTTCTCAAGGTCCTCGTAGGTCGCGCCGGACATCATATCCTGCATGGCCTCCTCAGCCAGGCCCATCGATCTGAAAGTGATATCCATGATGTGCAGGCTACGGTCCAGTTTCTCTCTCCACTTCAACGAGCTGATTCTCGGGACCCTTACTGCATTCTCGATCTTCCACATGTTATAAGACTCACCCACCGCCGTCCTCTCTGCATCGATCCTGGCCTGTTCGGCTTCTTCCCCCATGTCCAGAATGCCCGCTTCCTCGGCGAGAATGTATCTTGCACAGATGTTCTCCACCAGTTTCAAGCGCGCATCATATGAGTCGTCGAACCGGTAGGATGGACCGAGCTGGGTAACCTCGAAGCGGAGATCATCAACCGTGAGCTCGAAGTCGCCGCACTTGACCACCACGTCCTTGTCCGAACAGCCGCAAAGAGCGCAGACCGCAGCAACAAGAAGAACAAGTGAGAGCCTGACCATGACTTTCCCTCCTCAGCGCGTTCTAATATTGGAATTCACAACCGGCTTACGGGTGCATAGCACCCTTGGGGTGTAACTACCACAGGCCTGGATTTGTTTCAAGACCTATCTCGTCAGCACGACCTTTTCGATGAGCCTGGCCCGTCCCGCGGCGAGCCGCAGGAAGTAAATGCCGCTCGGAGCCCTGCTGCCGTCGGCATAGGTGCCGTCCCAGGCAGCGCTCTTCTCCCCCGGCCCGGCCGGTCCGGATACCAGGGTCGTCACCTCCCTGCCCATCACGTCGAAGACTTTGAGAGAGACGGGGACGCTCGAGCCGTAAGTGCCGGGCACGCTGTACCTGAGCCTGACTTCCGACACGAACGGATTGGGATAGGTCGACACGAAGACGTCATCCACCCTGACCTCTCGTTCGACGCCGGCGTCGGCGTCTATTGTCAGGGTGTCAGCGGCGAACGTGGTGTCCATTAAGCCGCAATTGTTGCTGGCGCACGCCTCGATTATGTGGGTTCCCTGCGAGAGCGGACCGCATGTGAAAGTGAACGCTTCCCTGTCAAGGTCCCAGGCGCCGTCTGCGGGAGTCGCCTCACACCATGGCCCACAGTCCACGCGGTACTGCACTTTCTCGATTAAAGCGAGTGTTATATCGTGACCCTTGCCGTTCGGGTTGTTGTTGGGAAGTCTCTCCACCCAGCACGTACCTGCGTAAGCCGGGCATGAAGTAGAACAGGGATCAGGAGTATAGGCGTACAAAATCGTCTCGCATGTCGTATCGAGGATATCGGGAATGCTGTCATTGTCTGTATCCGTCCAGCCGATTTGCCCCTTGGTGCTCGGGCAGACGGTCGCAACGCCCAGCGACTTGCTTCTCATTATGCAGAAGATCTTGTTGGTGGCGCAGCCCCCGCAGCCACCCGGATAGCAGGAGTTCTGGTTTTCCTCGTTGAGATAGCCCGAGCGGGCCGTGCAACCCGAGCCGGCCTCATAGTACTCATCCAGCGCATAGTAGCAATGGCACAGCTCATGGGCCATCACGGCGTCCATGCTTCCGATTCCCCAGCCGTCATTGCCGTAGGTCATTATGAACCTCGGTCCCCCGAGGGAAGCATACGCGAACCTGCCGTCCGGGAACATATTGTCGCCGTCATTGCTGCTGTCGGCTATGAAGCAGAGCGATGCCCAGTCGGTGCCGAGGGCGTCTCTGATTGCATTGGCCATGTCATAAGTGCCGCCGTAGCCGAGATAGGTGATGCACTCGTCTCTCCACAGACTCTCCTGGCTTGAGTTGCGCGTGATCGGCTCATAGCCCGTCGGCACGTCATAGAAGAACTGGGTATAGAAAGTCAGGTCTCTCCACTGGGACTTGTTCACCCACCAGTTGAGACCCGCGATTATCTCGCTGGTCACCTCGTCCTTCTCGGTCTGCGTCCAGTCCTCGGTGCTGGGGTCGATCGAACCGTCACTCTCCGCCAGCACGATCGCCAGCGACGCTGTGCCGAGCATGAACTCGCTCACGTCAAAGATCTTGGCCCCCGGTGGGTTGAAGAATACGCCGGGACCGCTGTTCTCCAGAGGCACGATATCATTGATCAGCGGCAGGGCCTCCGGCGACGGCTCTGCATCCAGCCCCATGGTATGAGCCTGGCCCATGAAGACGTTGTTCCAGGCCGTCGCTATATGTCTCGAATGCCCGTCAAAGTCATCGGGCTCGATTATGCCTCTGTGTATTGCCGATGCCGGGCTGTGGGCGTACACCCGGCTTTCGATCTCCTCCGGAATGTCGGCGATTATGATGTCGGGGAAGACGACGATGCTCACGCGGCCCCCGAAAGACTTGATGCAGTCGACAGTGGCCTGCGTATCCTCATAGAGGCCGCTTCCGACCCGGACCAGCGCCTCCGAAGCAGTCACAGCAGCGGCGAATATCAACGTGAGAACACAAACAAGCGCAATAAGAACCGATATTCTTAACATGAATGGCCCTCCTTATCAACCGTACTTCCACCCTTCCTATTGGATTTTAACATAATAAGACGCCTAAGTCAAAACCGTGCAAGGCGCTTGCGGTGTTCCGGGCATTCAGTGACCCCATGAGACCACTGGAGACGGGGCAATCACCGGAGCCATGAGGCCGGGCCCGTTCACCTCTTATCGCGCCCCCCGGCGGCCCCGGGCCTCACCAGGGATTTCAGGAGCGATATGCCTCCTGCAATGCGCCCGGGGGTCATGCGATAGAGGAGCATCAGCATGCAGAGGAAAATCAGGGACGCGACAAGCTGGTAGAGGAAACCCGCGACCCCCGGGGCACGCCCCGCGTACCACCGGACCCCCGCCAGAAGCGCTGCGCCCGCGGCAACCGAGCCGAGCGCCGGAGCCACCCTGAACGGTATGCGGTACGCCCGTCCGGCCAAGACGAGCAGAGTCATCGCCATGACGAGATTGGTAACAAGCGTGGCAAGCGCGGCGCCTCCCTTTCCAAGCGGAGGAATCAGAAGCAGGTTGAGAACAACGTTGAGCACGGCGCAACAGCCGACGACGCCCGCGAGCACCCTTGTCCTGCCGGCGACGTACAGCCCCGACGCATAGAGTATCGACAGGCCGTAGAAGACCAGCGAGCCCGACAGGAGCGGGATCACGCCATACGAGCCCAAGTAGGTCTCACTCCCCACTACTGCCAGTATGTGATAGGAGAACGCCGATATGATAAAGGCCATGGCGATGAGGAAGAAGGAGAAGTACCCGTGCACCCTGGCGAACAGGTCGGGCGCGCCCTCCTTGGCGTGGTTGGAGAAAAGAAACTGCGGCCAGGCGAGGTTCAGGGACGTGACCGGGAGCACCAGCACCAGACAGATCTCATGAGCGTACTGGTATAGCCCCACTTCTGAGAGCGCCACGCCCGCAGGCAGCAGCCTCCTGATCAGATATATATCCGAGTAGGCCAGCACCCACATCGCCAGGTTCATCGGTACGAGGGGAAGCCCGAAGTCAAGCACCTGTCTGGCGACCCGGCGGGACAGTTTCAGCGAGAACTGAGCCGCGCGCTGCGAGTAGATCACGGCGCCGATTGCCAGAGGCGGAATCCCGAGACCTGCTACCAGCCCGACCGCTCCCTTCCTGAACGCGACTATTAGAAGGACCGTAAGCGCCAGTGAAAGCGCTCCCTTGAGTACCGTGTATATGACATACCTGAACGACCTCGCGATGGCCCTTTCATAAGACAGCCCTATCTGCAGCATGCCGTTACCCAGGCCCCCGGCGAGACCGACCAGGACCAGAGTGCCGTAGGAGGCGTCACCCAGCAGCAGGTTGGACAGCCTGTCGGGGACGAGCGCGAGAACCGCGACGGCCGGGAGCGCGACAAGCAGCGAAGTCGCAAGCACTGTAGACACGACCCTCTTCCTGTCCTCTGCCTCACGGGCTTCGTTTACGAACTTGATGAGGCTGGAGCTCAGGCCCAGATCGAATGCGATGGCGAGCAGGGTGATGAGAATGAGGACGACCGAAGCCCGCCCGTATTCTTCCGTGCTGAGATAGCGCGCGACTACGGGGACCAGCGCAATCCTGGTTATGCCTCCGGCGATGGTCGCAACGCCGTATGCTCCCGTGTGCCTTGCAAGGTCGCGGATACGTCCCGGCATGTTCAGCTCTTGTCTCTCAGTAGGTTGCCCTCATCGTCCACCCAGCCGAGCTCGCGATACATGGCGTAAATGCTCCTGGTGACCGTGGCGGCGTCATGATACTTCAGGGCGAAGGCCCGCCCCTGCTTTCCCTTCTCGCGTCTCAGGTCCCTGTTCAGGATGACCTCTTCGAGCCTCGCCGCGAGGGTGTCGGGATTGACTACGACGAAGGGATGGTCGGGAAGAAACGCAGCGAAGTCGGGCGTGAAACTCGTAAGCGTGGGTATGCCCATGGACAACGTCTCGAGCGAATTTACGCCATAGCCCGTCCCGCCCCTGTCCCCAACCTGATCGATGGCTATGTCGCAAGTAGCCTTTATCTCGATGGCCTCCGCATGGGGCCGGCCCTCTATAAGAACCATCTCGACATTGTGTTTGCGCTCCATCTCCTTCACCACTTCTATTATCCTCTCGGTGCCCTTAAGGCTCCTGTTCCTCGGAGCGTGGCAGATCCTCAGGCGGTCGTTCTCCTTCTCGCGCGTCGCGAACCTCTCCACCTCGAATGGAAGGAAACTGAATCTCAAACCCGGGTGCAGCGCGAGGTGGTCGAACTCGGTGGTTATGTTGAGGTCGCTCAAACGGTCGATCTCGGGGATAATGCCGCGGTCGCGGATATCCGTGCCCAGGTAATAGCATACTATCTTCTTGCCCATGGCCTTCAGCCTCTTGATGAGCCGCGAGTCCCTGAAGAAGCCCGCGCCGCTCTCCAGATGGTAGATATCGAAGTTCAGAAGGTCGTGCTTCCTGACCGCGCTGTATATCCTGGGCGCCCAGAGGGCGTCGCGCAGGGTGAAGAGCGTGCTCTCGAAGCGGCTTCGCGGACGCCATACCCTCCCCTCCTCGGTGTCAACGCTCTTGCTCGCCTGCGAGTGAAGCGAGTTCATTAGGCGCTTGAGCAACATGTCGAAAGCGCTGCCGCGCACCAGGGGAAGGTTAAGGCATATGTCCTCCTCGAACTCGCTAGCGCAGCGCGAAAGCGTTACGAGCCTCGAGTAATTCCCGAACTTGTTGTGGTATTTGACGAAGGTGGAGGCGGTACCGACCCAGTTCTGGTCGCAAAGGTGAAGGATCCTGAGCAACTTACCGCTCCTCTCCGACAAGTCTCAGTATGTTGCCTCCCAGTATGAGGGCCCGGTCCCCATCGTCCACCTTGAGAGCGTCTATGACGCCCATGTACATGCGGGGATGGCCAAGCGGGAAGTCGCTGCCGAATATCACCCTGTCTGCGCCCAGCGCGTCGACGGCCTTCTGCACGGCCCAGTACTCGCGCACGCCCTCCGTTCCGAGAAAGACATTATCGAGCCCGTCCCGCACAATGCCCTCGATAGTCCCCATCTCGAGCTCGGGGGTGTCGCCTCCCATATGCGAGAGTATGAATGCCGCGGCCGGGCGTGCGCGGGCGGCCTGAAGCGCCAGCTTGTAGCTGGACATCTCCTGCCACCTGCCGCAATGCACCATCACAGGAAGGCCCTCTGCCTCAGCGTAGTCGAGAATCGGCTCCGCCGCGGGGTCCGTGATCCTTATCCTGTCCACCGAGGGGTGCAGCTTTATTCCGTCTATGCTCTCTCGCCTTGACTTCAGGTAATCGAGGTCTCCGGGCACGGCCGGATTCACCCACGGGAAGAACCAGTAACGCTTATGCGCCCGCGCGATGAAGCCCATGACCTCGTCATTCCGCTTCAGGTCGGTAGAGGTGAGGACGCCGCCCTCAATGCCGCAGTCTTCGAGACAGGCGTCAATCTCTTCATAGGGCACGCCGCGGCCGAGGAAGTTTCCGGGGCTCCAGAAGCCAGCGTGGATGTGCCCGTCGATTATCATGCCGTCTCCCCTGAAAGGTCGAGCCTGTAATGCTCTCTCACATAAGTTATGGACCCGAATTTGGACTTGAACTGCACAAGTCCCCAGTTAATGTCCGTGCCCCTGGACACCGTGCCCAGATCGAAGAAGGCGACGTTCCTTTGCTTTAGCCACTGTACCGCCCGGTAAAGCGTGCCTTCCGCTACCGGCAGAGGCCTCCGGTCGGGATCGTCGCAGATATAGAAGGCGAGCCCCGCGCGCTCGCTGCAAAGCATGACGAGGGAGCCCCCGACCACTTCACCGCCCGCTCTCGCCTCGAAGACAACCACCCTGTCGGGAAAGGCCCTCACCAGGTGCCTGATCTCCTCGAGGCTGTGCGTGGGCTCCATGCCCTTCGCGGCCAGGTTCTTGGTAAGGACTCCATAGAACCCCTCGATATCGCCAATGCCGGCGGGCTCGACCTCAAGCCCGCTCCTCTCGGCCCTGCGGAGGTTGCGCGCCAGAACGTCATGGGGCGCGCCGCCGTCGAAGACTTCCAGCGGCACTACGGATGTCGCATCCCTCGAATGCAGCCTGTACCCGGACGCGGTCATCAGGTAGCGCAGGTTTTCGTCGCCGCGGGAGTAATAGCACGACGGGGGCAACACCATCTCGACGGCTTCGTAGCCCGACTGCGCCAGGCTGGCGTGCATGGCCTCCGCTATGTCCATCATGCCCCTGAGGTCCGGCTTGGCGAATACGAAGCCGCCGAACGAAGCGCCCAGCGGGGACCTGAAAAGCGACCGCCCTCCCACCCTGACCCTGCCCCCTGGAAGAACTGCGGTGAGGCCCTTCTCGTCGCGCGCGGCAATATGGCCGAACTCAAACCTGTCCTTAGGGTGATACGAGAGGAACTTCAGCGTGTGGAAAATGGTGCCGTAAGGGCTGGACAAGACGAGGCTATCCCATTCGTCGACTGCTCCCCCGGCGGGTATTATCTCCGTAGGCCTCTCCCCCTATTGAGCGGTCTGAAGGGACTCCTTAAGGCACCTTGCCACTTCGCTCACTTCGTCTTCCCTCAACGAAGGATATATCGGCAGACAGAGCGACTGCCTGAAAGCACGGTAGGAGTTTGATATGCTTCCCGCCTCGTAACCGTAGGCGTTCATATAGAACGGCTGCGAGTGCACCGAATACGTCCCAATGGTCGTTTCGACCCCAAGCTCCCTCATGGCCAGTATGACGCCGTCCCGGTCCACATCATCATCGAGCAGGACGACATAGGACTGGTAGGTGTGGCGGCTTCCCCCGGGCTCCACCGGCGGCCTCACCCCGGGAAGCTCGCCAAGGAGACCGGCATAGAGCCCCGCGATATGGCGCCGCTTCTCCACCAGAACGTCGAGGGCTCCCATCTGGGGTATCCCCAGACTGGCCTCCAGCTCGTTCATGCGCATATTGTAGCCGGGCCGGCTGAACTCCGCCCTCCCGTGGGCCACCGACATTCCGTGATTGCGCAGCATCCTCAGGTTGTCAGCGAGTTCGTCATCGTCTGTAAGAACCATGCCGCCCTCGCCCGTCGTGATGACCTTCCTGGGGTGGAAGCTCAGCATGGAGACCGCCCCGAAGGACCCGCATTTCCGCCCCCCTATGTCCGCGCCCAGAGCGCAGGCCGAGTCTTCGGCCATCGCGATTCCGCGCTCCGCGCAGATTCCGGAGATGGCCTCCAGGTCGGCAGGCAGGCCGAACAGGTCGACCGGCATCACGGCCCTGGTGTCGGGGCTTATCTTCTTCTGAATCGAATCCGTGCTTATGTTGAAAGTCTCAAGGTCTATGTCCGCAAATACCGGCCTGGCGCCGCAGGCGACTACGGCATTGGCGCATGCGGGGAAGGTGAAGTCCGGGACGATTACCTCATCGCCTATGCCTATTCCCAGGCCCTCCAGCGCGCACTGGATCGCCGAAGTGCCGGAGCTCACGGCCACGGCATGCGTCCTGCCTACGTATTCGGCCACCATATTCTCGAATTCGCCGACCCGCCTGCCCTGCACGAGATATCCGTCCTTGAGAACTTCTTCGATGGACTCGAGGGCACCCTTGATCTCAGGTCTTGCTAGCCTGATCATCACCTGTCTCCCTGTACCACTCGATGGTGCGTTCCAGCCCCTCTTCCAGGTCGACCTTGGGCCAGTAGCCCAGCATGTTCATGGCCTTCTTGATGCTCGGGATGCGCAGCTCGACGTCGACATAGTCGCGCTGGCTGTAAACGAGCCTGGACTCCGAATTGCAGAGGCGCTTGACGAGATGGGCGAGATTGGCCACGGTGACCGTGGCGCGGGGGTTCCCTATATTGAAGACATGCCCGATGGCCTCGTCTTTCTCAAGGCAGAGCATGACGCCGTCGACCATGTCGTCGACATAGCACCACGCCCTTATCTGCGTTCCCTCTCCGTGTATCTCGAGGTCGTTGCCCTTGAGGGCCTCGACGACGAAGGTATGTATGGCCCCTATCCCCACCTGCTGCGGCCCGTACACGTTGAACGGGCGAACCGTCACCGCTGGCAGGCCGTATTCCTTGTGATAGGCATGGGTCAGGTGCTCGGCCGCTAGCTTGGACACCGCGTAGGTCCACCGGGACTCGCCGACCACTCCCAGCGTGGTCGAGTCGTGCTCCTCTCCCATATAGACGTGGCTTCCGAATACTTCGCTTGTCGAGAAATCTATGAAGCGCTCCACCCCGGCGGCGACGGCCGCCTCGAGGGCGTTGAAGGTGCCGAGGAGATTCACCTTCATGGTGAGCGTGGGCATGTTCATGACCGTATCGACGCCGGCTATGGCGGCGAGATGGACCAGGACGTCGCACCCCCGCGCGGCCTCCATCACCTCATCCCTGTTCAGAACGTCGCCCTTTATGACGCTTACGTTGTCGCTCTCTGCGAGATCGGTGTAGGCCAGGGCGTTCCGGTGCAGGTTGTCGAATATGACTATCTCGTTCTTATGGAACAGCCGGAGCGCGATCTGCGAGCCGATAAAGCCCGCGCCGCCGGTCAGGAGTATCTTCTTGTTCTCAAGTGCCATTGCGCCTCACCTTATGACTACGATTCTGCCGATGAACTCGCTGCCGTCCTCGGCATATGAATGAAAGACATAAACACCGGGAACGACTCTCTTTCCCTTCTCATTCCTCACGTCCCAGGCGTCCTCGCAGCCGATCTCGGCGACGAGCGCCCCTTCAAGCGTGTAGATCCTCACCTTCGATCCGGGTTTGCAGCCGTCGAAACGAACCGGCTCGTCATAGTCCTGCTTGAATTCGTTGTAAGGGCTCGGATAGGCCTGCACCCAGGAAGAGGGCATCCCCACCCTGCTGAGCGGACCCGGAACGAAGTTGTACACCCCCCCTCCGGCCGTGCCTATCCACAGGCTACCATCGGCAGCCACTTCGACCGCCTTTATGGCGCGGTCCGGAAGCAGGCTGTTGCTTCCGTCGTATTCGAATCTCCTGCCCACGAAATCGCTCCATATGGAGCCCTCGCCCTGGAGCTCGTAAAGCCCCTGGTCGGCTGCTACCCACTTGGTCCCGTTCGCGTCAACAACGATATCCCATACGACTCCGATGGTGGACCTGACCGTATGCCACTGCCCGTCGTAGGAACCCAGCCCGGAGGAGGTTCCGCACCATAAGACGCCGTAAGGGTCCACGGTAAGCGCATACACATGGCCCTGCGGCCAGCCGTAGGCGGGCCCCCACGCGGTGCATGTGTCGTCGTTTTTGGACGACCAGCTGAGACCCGGGCAGAACCGGACGATTTCCGGCGGCGACCCCTCCGGCTCCGAGTTATAAGAGCCGGTCAGGTAACAGCCGTCGCCCCCGGCGCCCAGCGTGAGAAGGTAAGGGCTGTCCCCGCACGCCGGTTCGTCGAAAACCCCGTAATGGACCACGGAGGAGCCGAAATTGTAAAGGACTCCGAAACTGGTCTCGGTAGTGTACTGGGTAAACAGCACCTCTCCGCCGTCCGCGACATGGATGGAGCTTATGACGCGCGAATCCAGCATGTCGGCATATGAGGTGAAGCCGGTATCCGCCATATCATACTTGAGCAGATCCCCGCTGCCGGCCTGCCAGAATCCCAGATATATAGATCCGTCAAAAGGACTCGCGTCGATGGCATACGAGATAATAGAGGGCAGAGTATCGGCGCCAAAGTGGGTCCACTCGGCGCCGTCGTAAACGTAGACGCCCTTGTTGGCCGCGCGCGGGGCGCCGCCGAACCGGAAGCCGGTCGTGCACCAGACCCGGCCCTTGCCGTCAATGGCGATGTCTTGAATGTAGTTTTCGTAAGGCCCCTCAACCGTCAACATCTCCCAGGAACCGTCAACGAGCCTGGCCGCACCGTGGCTTGTCCCTAGGTACTCGGTCCCGCTGGTGTCTATGGCTATCGCTGTCCCGTCCCACAGGTCATCGCTGATGCCGGCACGGTTGTAGAACCACGACCGCGTACTGGCGTCGTAACGCGCGGGCCCCCCTTGCGTGACGGCCCACACGGTCGTGTCGAGCGCGGCGATGCCGCGCATGACATCGAAGCGTATCCGGGTCTTGGGGACCCGCTCCAGCAACTGGCCGTCGTAGGTGAATATGGAATCATCAGATATGACCCAGAACAGGGAGTCGCCGTCATAGTCGATATCTACTATGCGGTGCTCGGGCAGAACCGTGCTCCAAAGGCCGGCGCTGAAATCGTATTGCTGAAGACCGCACTGGGAACCCACGAGCACGAGCGATCCGTTGCATGACACTGCGATTGCGGAATCACAGCCCGAACGCCCCCAGTCTACGCCGTTGAAGAATCTCTCGAACACGCCGCCCTCGAACAGGCTCACCCCTCCTGCCGTCCCGACGGCGACGGTATTGCCGCAGGAGGAGATGTCCAGGACGTCATCGCTCAGCAGTCCGAGCGTCTGGGTGCCTATGAAGCGCCAGGTGGAGTCCTGCTCCACGATGCAGACTCCGTAGTCCTCGGTTCCCATCCAGACCCGGCCTGAGGAATCCACCATCACTGCAGTCACGTCAATGCTCTTGAGTCCGCCTTCGGAACGCACAACCTTGATGTACTCTCCGGTGCCCGTATCGTAAAGTACGGCGCCCCCCGACGACCCCCACCACAGGTACTCGCCCATCGGATACAATGAGCTCACCCGATTCGAGTTCACATGAACTTCCCACTGCGCCCGGGCTGCGCCCGCCACAGCCAGCACAATAAACAGCGCCCCAAAGAATCTCATTCCGAACCTTCCTTATCCACCACCGCATTCTCTCCCGAACCAAAGAGCCTGGTTATTCTCCCCAGGCTGCTGAGCCCTATTTCCATGTCGAAGGACAGCGACCAATTCTCGAGATAGTACATATCAAGCCGGTCTCGCCGTGACGGTGAACTCCCGCCGTCACCGGTGAGCCAGAGGCCGGTTATACCCGGCTTCACTCTCTCTCCACCGACGGCCCTGCTGGGCCCGACCAGGCTGTTGCGTCCTCTTATAACATAAGCGAGTTTCCGCACCGTATCAACAAACGACCCCAAGTTCCTGTAGGCAATCGCCTGGAAAAGAAAGACCAGGGGCGCGATCAGAACAACCAGCCCGAGCCCTATGACGGCGAACAGCCAGTCCAGGAGACGCTTCGTCACCAGCCGCGCCCCCGAGAGGCTGGAGGGCGGGAACACCACGAAGGGCTCATTCCCGATCTCCTCTATCGAGGAACCGTGTATCAGCATGTCGGTTATCTCGGACGCCACCATGACCTCCACCCCGAAACGCCTGGCCCTGAGAATGACTTCTCCCATCTCCTCCCTTGAGAGCCTGCTGTCGGATATGAACACACCGCTGAGGCGCTGGTCCACCACCGTCTCGCCGATGTCCGCCGTCTCGCCGATCACCGGGACCATGCCGGCCTCAACCGTATGGCCCGTAGGCACTATGAAGCCGACGAAGTCGTACTCGCCCGGCGCGCTCAGGAGCAGGTTCTCTTTGAGATCGACCGTCCCGGGAAGGCCGCCCACGAAGGCTATGCGCCTGCGGTCGAAGAAGCTCCGCCTTATGGCGCGGTGCACGGCCCTGAGGAGCGAGCGTCCCATCGTCACCAGGACTGCCGATATGGGCCAGAAGATAACCACGACCAGGCGCGAGTAGGCTATGGTCCGCGTAAGATAAGTCGCCGCCATTATGATCAGTGAGCTCAGCAGTATCGAGCGGGTAACGCGAATGAGGTCATGGGCGAAACTGACGCGCCGCGGCTTGCTGTAGAGGCCGGAGTATACGAACGAGAATATGCAGAGCAGGTTCACGAAGATCATGAATCCCGCATAGGTCGCCACCGGGTAGATGGGCTTTTCGAACGTGGCGCGGAGTAAGTACCTTATATAGAAGGCCCCGAGAAAAGACGCGTTTATCATTACAAGGTCCATCACCAGCGTGACTATGAGCCACATGAGCCAGCGCTCGCGCTTCAGGGCGTAGGCCCCTGAGCCCCACTTGTCGTAATAGCGGAAAGTGCTCAAGAGATGCGCCATGAACTTGCGGTCGGGAAGCAGCCTCGCGCTCTCCCTCCGGTGATGGTGTTTCATCTCCGCGTCGGCGACATAGTATACCCTGTAACCGTGCTTACGCATGCGCGAGCACCAGTCCACGTCCTCAAGGTAGAGGAAGAAGCGCTCGTCCATGCCGCCGACCCGCTCGAAGGCCTCCTTCCTCACAATCATCGACGCGCCTATCACCCAGTCTACGGGCCGGTTGGTCTTGTGGTCCCAGTCGGCCATGAGATGATCCCTGACGGCCTTCGCGTTGGGGAAGAGCTTGCCCAGAAACGTGCGCCTCAAGAGCACAACGGGCAGCGTATAGAACGTGCGGCAGGACGGCTGCAGGGTGCCGTCCGGGTAGACGAGACGCGCCCCGGCTATGCCGGCGTCCCCGTGGCTGTCCATGAACGTCACCATGTTCTCCACGGAGCCCGCCCTCACTTCTATGTCCGGATTGAGAACCAGCACGTACGGTGTGTCCGAGGCTTCTATGCCCTGGTTCACGGCCCTGGCATAGCCCAGATTGGCCGAGTTCTTGATGAGCCGGACCTCTGGAAACTCGGTTTCCACCGAACTCACCGTGCCGTCCCCGGAGGCGTTGTCCACCACGGTAACCCGGGGGAGAAGGCCGGGGTAATGGTCCGAAATGGAGGCAAGGCAGGCGCGGAGGAAGTCCTTCGTATTGTATGAGACTATGACTATGGAGACCTTGTTCTGCATATTTTCCCGGAGCCCGGACCTAGAGGCGCCCCATAAGGCCCTTGAATCTCAGTACCCACACCTTGTAAATCGCCTCCCATATGATGCGCTTCGACATCTTGGACGTGCCGGAGTGCCGGTCCACGAAGACGATGGGCACCTCTTTTATCCTGAATCCCCTCCTCCATGCCCTGAAGTTCATCTCTATCTGGAAGCAGTAGCCGTCGGAAATTACTTCGTCGAGTTCGATGGCCTCCAGCACCTCACGGCGGAAGCACTTGAAGCCGCCGGTCGCGTCATGCACCGGCATCGCCGTAATCACGCGCGTGTATACATTTGCCATGTAGCTCAGGATAAGCCGCTCCATCGGCCAGTTGATTACGTTTACGCCCTTTATGTACCTCGACCCGATAACCAGGTCGTGGCTTCTGACCGCCTCGAGCATGTCGGGTATGTACCTGGGGTCATGCGAGAGGTCGGCGTCCATCTGCATTACGAGAGTCGCACCGGACTTGAGGGCGTATTTGAACCCGGCGATATAGGCGGTGCCCAGTCCCTGCTTGCCCTCGCGCTTAATGAGATGGAGCCTGGGATTGCCGGCTGCCGCCCTCTTGACGAGTTCGGCAGTCCCGTCGGGCGAGTTGTCGTCGACGACGACCACCTCGATATCCGGCCCGGCCCCAAGCACCCTCTCGAGGACGATTTCTATGTTCTGTTTCTCGTTGTATGTGGGTATGACAACGATGGTCCTACTCATCCCCGTCCCTTTTGCGTTTCATACGGAATCCTGCATAGAGACTTGCCGCAATGAAGACGCAGGCTCCGAGAAAGAATATCTTACCGAGTCTGTACCATGGCGAGCAATACTTCATTTCAATCATGTGCTCGCCCGGCTCCACATATACGGCCCTCATCGATATGTTACACCTTAAGAGGGGCACCTCGGTTCCGCCCATATAGGCCCTCCAGTATGGAAGGTAGTTCTCGCCGAAAAAGAGATACCCGGGGGCCGCGGCTTTCACAAGGACTTCCACCTTGTTGGGCTCGTGAGACGCAATCCGCACCTCCTCCCCGTCCGGCGGCGCCTCGGCGGACAGCCCCTCCCCCTGATGGAGAATCATGGTGCGGCCGGGATCGAACTGGGGGTCTTTGAGCATCTCCAGGGCCGCAGAGTCCGATTCGGCGACGACGGCCTCGTGGACGAGGAACGCCCGGGGCAGAACCTCCGTATTCCTGTAAAGACCTATGTCCCCGGCCTCCACCTCGCTTACGAAGGCGGGGATTGAGTACCTGCCCCGCAGCACGAGATACTTGACGTTGAGCATGTTCATTATGTTGGGATACTGCATGTTCTCGCCGCCCTTGCCGGTGAGGAACTCGTACCGGGCGATCCTGTTGTCGTAGAAACCGTTCGCCGTTTCCAGGCCGAAAATCGGCAGATAGTTGCGGTCGTAAAACTGGGACCCGATCCTCGGAAGCACCCTGAAGCGCGTGCCGTCGGCCGCCATGCGCTCGACCATCGGGTCGGGCCGCCGCCATTCCTCCATGCCGATGGTGCTTATGAAGGCCGTGGAATGCGGGAGGCTCGTGACGAGGACTCCCAGCCCGACAAGCGTCACGGCGAGCCATCCTCCGTACTTCCTGACCACGGGCGTCGCGAGGACGTAAAGGGCCATGCCGGCGAACACCAGCAGCGTCACGGCGCCCCAGTCCCAGGTCCTGGCCACGTTCTTGAAGGTTATGAGTTTCTCGCCGGCGAGATCACCATAGAAGGTGCTCGTCCAGAAGTTGAAGAAGGACTCCCGGAACAGCGTCATCAGTATGCCGCCGAGGGCCGCCAGAGCGAAGAGCGCGGTGGCGATATTCTTCCGCCTCCCCTCGGCACCTTCGCCGGTCAGGAAGGCCTCTATGAAATGCGCGGCCAGAACGGCCGCGGAACATGAGAACATGAACATGATCACGCTCACGGCCCGCAGGAACTTGGCCCCCGGAATGCCATAGAACACGAGCTTGAATACCGGGGTGTGTGCGCCAAGCGCGTAAAGCGGACAGAAGAAGAAGAGAAACAACCATGGCCAGAGCCTGCGTCTCCGGTAGAGAAGCAATATGCCGCCGATGGCGAGCAGAAGCACCAGCGGGCCGGGGGACTCGCAGTTGAGCTTGAATGGGTTTCTGCCCCAGTAGGTGTCTACGTCCGGGGCGTCGTAGCCGACAAAGGCCGGATACAATAGGGAGATTGTCTCCTCCGGGTGAAGCGACCAGCTCGACGCGTATTCGTAAGTCACGCCGCCGGTTCGCGGCGAGAAATTGGTCGTGTAGAAATACGTCGGCAGGAACTGGATGCTCGCCAGGGCCATGGCGACAACAACCGACATCGCAAGCAGGGCGACCCCTCTGGGCAGATTGCCCGCGCGCCACAGGCGGGGCACGTTGAAGAGGAAGTATGCCAGGAGCCCCCAGCTCGCGAAATAGGCCATCTGCGGATGCGAGGTAAGGAAGAGAAGCCCGACGGACCCTCCGAATAGAACCGCGTATATGAACTCTGCCCTTCCGAGGAAGCGCTCCAGCAGAGCCACGGTCAGTGGAAAGAGCGCGGTAACGAATATCTTGGCGTCATGGCCCGCATAGGTCAGGGACACCAAGTAGGGCGCGGTCATGTAGGCGATACCCGCGATAAGGGCGGACTTGCGGTTCAGCCCCAGCGTACGGATTAGGAAGTACATCGCGAGCCCGGCCAGCCAGATATGGAGGACGATCTTGGCTCCGAGCGCCCTGTGAAGCGGCATGATGAAGTAGAACAGCGTCGTGGGATAGAATAGATCTCCGTGCATGGCGTCCACGACCGGGATGCCGCCGATTATATAGCGGTCCCACAGGGGCAGTGTCCCATGGCTCTTCCAGTAGTCGGCGACGACCTGCCTCATCATGTATCCCATGGGTATCATGTCCGTGCCGTACAGCATGTCGTCCGAGAACACAAACTCGGCGAACATCCCCACCGCGATCGCGGCCAGGGTTAAGAGGAGTAAGGCCGTCCACCTCCGGTCCAGTCCCGCTCCGGCGCGGCCCTCTCGCCCCTTCCCGGGCTTCTGCGCCGGTTGGGTATGCCTTCCCTTCTGCTTGCGCTTCTTCATTCTCCACTCCTCGCGAATGCAAGTATTCCGATTGTCGCGAATTCGGCTATCGTCACCCACACCCTTGCCACGAGCGGTATGAGCGACGGGTACGGCTTCACAAACAGCGGCCCGAGCAGCATGCTGGACACTCCCTCGCGGACACCCAATCCCGCGGGAGTTACCACACTGAGAAGCCCCGCCGACCAGGAAACGGCGTTTATGCCCGAGAGCTGGCGTATGAGCGAGAACGTCCCGGCCGGGGCGGCAAGCGGGCTCGCCGGCCCGAGTTTGACAGAGGTAGCTATGAGAAAGAACCCGAGGCCGTAAACGCACCAGCATCCGGCATAGCAGGCAAGCAGCAGCAGCGCGTTACCGTAGGTCAACCGGAAGCCCGAAAGGTCGCGTCCCAGCTTGCGCAATATGGCCTTTATGAGCCTCGGATGTATGCCGATGAAAACCGCCGGCAGCAGAAGCAGCGCCAGCCAGTAGGGATAACGAAGTCCGCCGGCTCCGGCCACCGCGCCGATCGCGAATATGATAAGGGAGCTGCCCAGCACCAGCAGTATCTCAATCCCGAGCGCCACTGACGCCGTCGCCGGGGGCACACCCTCGCGCTCGCAAAGGTATATTCTCCCCAGCGCGAACCACACCTTACCTGGAATGTACCTTCCGGCCTGGGAGAGAAACCAGATCCTCATGCTCTTTAAGAAACCCACCCGGTAACCGAAACGCCCGAGCAGGTATTGCCACAGCCCGGCATAGGCCGGGAAGACGATCGCGAAGACCCCGAAGGCCAGGGCGACGCGCCAGCCGTCGACGCTCACCTCGTAGCGGCCGATGTCCTGAAGCCCGCCCACCAGGTTCCTTATTATGAAGAAGAGGATGACCGCGGCCACCGGCAGGCCTATGATCTTCTCCCACTTAGAGCGCAAGAGGCTTCCCTTCCTGGTCGATTCGCTCCATCACTATGTCGGTTATCTTCCCGGCCGTGTGCCCGTCGCCGTAAGGGTTCTCCTCGATAACCATCTTGCGGTACTCCTTCTCCGAGTCCAAGAGCGCCGAGGCGGCGGCGACAATGTCCTCCCTTGCCGTGCCCACAACCCTGACGGCCCCGGCCTCGACCCCCTCGGGCCGCTCGGTGACCTCGCGCATCAGCAGCACCGGCTTGCCCAGCGACGGGGCCTCTTCCTGTATGCCGCCCGAGTCGGTGATTATGAAATGGCATGACTTCAGGAGTTTTACGAACTGCATATAGTCCAGCGGCTCGACGAGCAGTACTCTGTCGGCCCCCTTCAGATTCCGGTCGACCGACTCCCTCACATTGGGATTGGGATGCACCGGGAACACGACCAGCACGTCTTCATGGGCTGCCGCGATCTCGCGCAGGGCCTTCATCATATCGTCGAAGGGTTTTCCCCAGCTCTCCCGGCGGTGGGCCGTGATCGCGATTACCCGCCTGTTTTCGAAGTCGATGTCTCGAAGGGCGCGGTCGGTGAATTCGTAGTCCTTTCCGGCCACGTAGAGCAGCGCGTCGATGACCGGATTACCCACGACGAAGACGTCGCCCTCCGGAATCCCCTCCTCAAGCAGCAGATCGCGCGCCACCGCGGTCGGGGCGAAGTGAAGGTCGGATACCACCGTGGTGAGCCTGCGATTCACTTCCTCGGGGAAGGGGCTGTACTTGTTGAAGGTGCGGAGGCCTGCTTCGACATGCCCCACCGGTATCTTGAGATAATAGGCGCAGAGACCGCCCATGAAGGTGCTCGTCGTGTCCCCCTGAACGAGCACTATGTCCGGCCGCTCGGCCGCGAACACCTCCTCGAGCCTGCGCGCGAGCCTGGCCGTTACCTCGAACAGCGACTGGTTGGGTTTCATGATGTCGAGATCGTAATCCGGCTCGAGCGAGAACACCTCCAGCACGTCGTCGCACATCTGCCTGTGCTGCGCCGTGAGAACGAGCACCGGCTCGATGCCGTCGCGGCGCTTCATCTCCAGCGCGATAGGCGCCATTTTTATGGCCTCCGGCCTGGTTCCCACTATGATCGCCGCCTTAAGCACGCTGCCTCTCCCCGATGACCTTCATGTAAACCTCCATATGGACGTCCGCCATGCTCTGAATGCTCCAATTGGCCACCACTCTCTCCCTTGCCGCCCGGCCCAGCTTCAGCCGATCCGCATCGCGGGCCGCCTTCAATATAGCCTCGGCGGCCGCCTCGGGCGATCCGGACTCGAAAAGAAGGCCCACGCTTTCGTCTATTATTTCCGGGAGCCCGCCGACGCGCGAGGCGGCAACCGTCCTCTCGCAGGACATGGCCTCCAGTGCCGCTATCGAAGTCGCCTCAACCAGCGACGGTATTACGATGAGATCGGCGGAGGAGTATACATTGGGCATTTTGACGTTCTCCACCGAACCCATGAACTCGATCCTGTCCCTTACCCCGAGGCCTCTGGCAAGACTCTCGAGCTCCTGCCTCAGCGGGCCGTCGCCCGCGAGATACGCCCTGACCGGCATCTCCCGGGCGACCAGTGGAAGCGCCCGCACCAGGTATTCCACGCCGTTCTTGGTGACCAGGCGCCTGGGACATACTATCACGAAGACCCCTTCGGGCCTCTCGAGGCAGGGCTCGGAGGGCCGGAAGGTATCGGTGTCTATGCCGTTTACTATCGGCAGGGTATACGCACCCGGCAGCATATCCCGGACAACCCCGTCTATCTCCTCGCTGGTCGAGAGCAGCGCGCCAGCCTTCATGAGCAGCAGCCTCATCACGTGCCGCATCAGAGGGTTGCGCGCCAGCCTCAGGAAATGCGACGAGTGAACGGTGACGACAAGCGGGGAGCCCCGGAAGACCGCAGCGACGTCGCCGCCAAGCGCCGAGGCGAAAGTGTGGCAGTGGACTATGTCGCAGCCGCCGGCCAGGCGGACGATGTCAGGGGCCGAAGATAAGCTTCCCAGGGACCAGCCGATGAAGTGCTTGCCGAAGGAGGCCAGCCTGGTGACCTCTATGCCGTCCATGTTCTCCCGCCGGGGAGACGCGGGCTCGGTATGAGTCGTGACGACATGGACGCCGTGGCCCCTACGGACCAGCTCACGCGCCAGATAGTAGACGTGGCTTTCGATCCCGCCCACTCTCGGGGGGAAGTAAATACTGGGCATGAGGATTCTAAGCCTGTCGCTCACTTGCCGGCCCCTTGCTTGTCCACGTTGAGTTTTACCACCATGTTAAGCGGCTCGCCGGTAGCGTAAACGGTCTTAACGGAATCTATCATATCGAGAAGCACCGGTAAAACATATAACTCGGTCGTGCCCGTCGGCCCCCCGAAGTAGTCGATGATGATGTAGTCGGCTCTCCATTCGTCGAAGTAGTCCATCATCTCCTGGTGGTCCCGGGTGAAAGGGTAGGAAATCGTCTTGCGGTCCGAGAACAGGTTGAAGAAGAACGGCTTCCTGCAGACGAAGAGATCATCCGGGGCGGTATTATGGGAGCACCATATGGCGCATTGGATGTAGTTGGCCCAGAGCTGCGTATAGCCCCTCGGGCGCACCGCGTAAAGCGGCAGCGCATAGGCGTTGGTCAGAAGTACGGCTATGCATATCCCCGCGGCCGCCTTATGCGGGAGCCGGAACAGGGTAGAGAGCCGGTATATCCCCGCGACCGCGTATATCGCCACTAGCGGGGCGATAGGTATCATGAAGCGTTCGCTCATCCAGATGTCCGGCCAGATGAGATAGGCGAAAATATAAAGCAGGAGGTAGATGTTTATGAGCCCGGCCTTGCGCCGTAGGCTGTAACCGCCCAAGGCCGCCAGGAGCACCACCGCCAGGGAGATCAGGTCGCGTGCGATGGACACCTCCGTACCCGCCACCAGCACGTGATAGGACGGCAGGACGGTAAACCCGATGAGCTCGCCCGAGTACCCCAGCAGGTTCTCCTTCATGCGCACCAGGAGATCGACCAGGCCGATGTTGCCCTCATGAGGATGGTAGGGGTCTATCTTCAGGAGCACGCTCATGTACCGGCTGCCCTCCCCCGCGACCGCGTAGTTCCTGAGCGTCCAGGCAAGCGACGCCGCGACGAGGGCCGAGAGCACTATAACCGCGTATTTCTTTCTCGAGGTCGTGAAGTAGTATATCGCCACCGCGAGAACCAGGGTCCCCCCCACCGTCCTGAGATAATAGGCCCATATGCAGGCGACTACGACCAGTATGAGGTTGCGCCGCCCTTTCGGACCGTACATGACAAGACAGAGCACAATCAGGCCGGCCAGGGCGTAGGGCATCTCCGAGAGAACCGTATGGGAGTATCTGAGGAATGTCGTGGAAGAGGCGACCATGAGCGCCGCCACAATAGCCAGCGTATCACCCGAGAGGCGCCTTCCCAGGATGAATGTGAACGCGACCGCGCCCATATACATGATCACGAGCAGCACCTTCAGGGACACAAAGCCGCCCCCGAACGCGCCGCTCCATATCGCGAGCATAAGCGGGAACCCGGGAGGGTACTTGGTTGCCGGGCGCACCTGCGGGTGGTTGATGTAGGAGAAGCCCTGTCCCGCCATAACGGCTCTCGAGATGATCACAAACTCGGCATTGTCACCGATCGTAGAGGGGTATTTGTCGAAGCCCAGAGAGGCGAAAGTCCCGGCCACGACGCAGAGAAGCACGACGGTCAGGATCAGCCGTAGGTGCGCGGGTTTCTTCCGTGCGGCGCCCTTAGGAGGTTCCGGCATTTCCCACCTCCCCCGTGTCTCCGTGGGAAAGCCTTGCCTTTACGCTGTATTCCTTGCGGCCCTCATGACCCATGCGGGCGATGAGCTCGGCCAGAAGACCTGTGGAGACAAGCTGGAAGCCGAGCAGCATGAGCAGGACACCGAGCATCAGGAGAGGGGTGCGGCCGCGTATGTTTCCGAAGCTTATCTTGAGGTACAGGAGGTAGCAGTTTATGACGAATCCCGCCAGCGTGAAACTCAGGCCTATGGAGCCGAAGAAGTGAAGCGGGCTACCGGTGTAACCCGTAATGAGTATCACGGTCAGGAGATCCAGCGACCCCTGTATGAAGCGCCCGATGCCGTACTTGGTCTTGCCATGCACCCTCGGGTGATGGGTTACGGCCTGCTCGCCGACCTTGAAACCCGCCTTGTGGGCGAAGACGGGCAGGAATCGATGGAGCTGGCCGTACACCTTTATATGGTCGGTGACCTCGCGCCGGTAAACCTTCAGGCCGCAGTTTATATCGTGCAGCTTGAGACCGGTCGCAGCGGCCACCATGCGGTTGAAGACCTTCGACGGAATGGTCTTGCCGATGGGATCGTTCCGCTTCTTCTTCCAGCCCGAAACCAGGTCATAGCCCTCCTCGAGCCTGGCGACGAGACCCGGGATTTCCCCGGGGTCGTCCTGGAGGTCGGCGTCCATGGTCACGATTATGTCGCCCGACGCCTCGTCAAAACCGACGCAGAGGGCGGCGCTCTTTCCATAGCGCCGCCGGAAGCTGATCGCCTTCACCCGGCCGTCGGCCTCGACGAACCCCCGGACAATATCAAGTGAAGCGTCATCGCTTCCGTCGTCGACGTAGACGATCTCGTAGGGCCTTCCCATGCCGTCCAGCACGCTCGTCAGTTTGCTCTGGAGCTCCGGAAGCGAACCCTCTTCATTATATACGGGTACGACTATCGAGATCTCAGCCATGTCTTCTTCCTCTCTCCGCCGGCAGTTCGCCGCAAGAGCCGGCCGGGCCTCAATCATGTCAGTGCCCCGCACTTCCCTCGGTAAGGAGGGCCTCGAGTATGTCCTTGTAGACATGATAGGACAAAGCGCCCTCAGGGGCAATTTCAATTCCCCTGTGGAGCATATCCCGCGCCGCCTCTATCTCGCCCGACACCGAAATGCATATGGCCAGACCGAACATGGCCTCGTATGAATCGGGGTGCTCCCCCAGGAAAGACTCGAACAATGGCTTCGCGCTCGCGATATCCCCCTTGCTCAGGAGACTCATGGCCCTCTCGAATTCGCTCGGGGCGTAAGAATCCGGGTAGCCCGGCCACGCCTCGTATCTTATGACCGTGGCCTCACGGCCGCACAATCCGTAACGGTCCACCGGCGCGTAGCCGGCCCTGAAGTCGGGATAGTTCGCCTCAAGGTACTCATACAACGTCGGGAATCGTATGAGGAAATGCGTTATGGGATATTGCTCGAAGTGTTTCCGGTCGTCCCGGCGTATGATTTCGCCGTAGGACGGCAGCGTTCTGAAATCCGTCTCCAGTGACAGCGTCGTCGCGCAGTCGCCCACAATGAAGGCGCCGGGGGACGTGACCCTCTCCAGGCTCTCGGCCATGTTGACTATGGAGTACGTCCGGCTGGCGCAGTAGCCGGCGAACTTGACCAGGTTGAGCACTACAAGCGCCGCTATCGCCATTACGGCCAGATTCTTGCGCGCCCCGCGCCGGAATCTTAGGGAGGCCCGGCGCAGATTGCGTCCGGCGAGCAGCAGTATCCCCGCCGCCACCCCGCCCGTAAGCAGAAGCTGCTTTGCTATGGAGAGGTCGTACCGGGCGAGAGACTGCTGTGCTGCAGTCAGCGTTCCGCCGAGATTCGGCTGCAGTATCTTGAAGATGACGTCGTGCTGCACGTGAATCAGAACCCAGACTAAATATATGAAGAAGACCGGAACAAACCACCTGGGCTTGTTTTGATGCAGAAGCGGGTCGCCGTTTATGAGCCTCACAACCAGTGAAGTCACCAGGAATCCCATGCTGGGAATCAGCGGTATGAAGTACCTCAAGGGACGGTAACTCAAGAAACTGAGAGCCGTGACGAACACCAGGAACCACAAGGCCGACAGCATCTCCCAATCCCTGAGCGACCGGTTGCCCCTCGCGAATCCGGATATTACCGGCATCAGGCCCAGCGCGGCCAGTATCGCCATCACCGGCACCCGGCGGAAGAACATGTCGATGCCGCTCCCTACGTGGAAGAACTGCCTTATCCTGGTTCCGACGACCGCTGCGGCCGACGCGCCCGTGTATTCGGCGGTTTGAGTGTTGAGTATATTCGACCTGAAGTACTTCGAGACCGCCGCGGGGTCCACCGAATAGACGCCCGCCAACCAGACTGCGAACGCCACCCCGAGCCCGAGCAGGAACAGAGCCCCGAGCCGGTAAGGTTTCAGGTCGGCATCGTCTCTGGTTCTTGCCGCGAAGAAAAGGTAGACGAGGACAACGGCCGCGAAATGGAGGGCGTGAAGCTTCACCATAAACGCGGCTGCCCCCACCAGTACGCCCGCCGCGACGAACCCGGGTGCTTTGCGCCTCAACAGGGCTACAAAGGCCGCCACGAGGAGGAATATCTGGAGCGATTCAAGCAGGGGCGTCCTGGAATAGATGACATATGCATACGGCACGGCGAATACCGCGAGGGCTACGAGAGCAGCGACCTTCCCGGCCGACTTCCGCATGAAATACCAGACAAGAGCCAGCGTGCCGAGCGCCGGGAGGACCCCGGTCAGGTTCGCCTGGGCCAGGCCTATTCCTCCCACGCGGTATATGATGTAGGCCAGGACATTCGATATCGGATAGAACAGCAGCACCGGCGAGACTCTGTCGGCCATCCACTCGCCGTACATAATTCTGTTGCGCGCACCGTCAATGGCGCGGGCGCCGTCGGTGAACAGCGCCTGGCTCCACGATAGGTCGAGAGGCGGGTCCGCAGCGAGATAAATGGCCCTGACAAGGACAGCGACAAGAGCGATCAGAACGAGCGCGATTTCCAGATGCCTCGCGTCTTCCTCAATAAGCGGCCTGGGCCTTCTCTCCGCCTCTTCGCCGGGGCTGACCCCTCCACCCGGCTTTTTCCCGTCCGGCCCGTGGTCGTCCCTGGGATGTTTCTTGTGATGCTTATGACGTTTGCGTTTCAATCTCCCTCCGCTTTTCCCGAAAGCAGGGCCACCTGTTGCGCGAGCTCTTTAACCTCTTCGGTCAGCCCCGAAATCCGCGTGGTCATCCACAGCGATATGAACGTGAGAAATATGAGTCCGCTGAAGAACAGGGTCGAGACCGGGAACTTGGCCCCGATGAGTTCGGTGATCCAGATCAGCGGTCTAACCCATATTCCGAGGACGAAAATCGCGAGGCCCGCGAGGATCCAGACCACCGAGTCGGTTTCCCTGAGCTTCCGGTTTCTCACGAGGAAAACGACATAGGCGACGAAGAGCACACTTACGATCAACGAGAGTATCCTTACCTGCAGGTTCATTCTGCGTCCTCCTCCCTGTGAGGGCCCGGGATTCTGAGCAGTGTCACAAGTATCGCAAGAGGCATTTTTACTGCGTACCTGAGCGAAGAGTTCAGGCCCGATATCATCGAACGGCCCGCGACACGCTGGTGCATCTCAACGGGCACCTCGCCCACCTTGAAGCCGTGCCGCGAAATCCAGATTATGGTGTCCGCGTCGGGGTGATCCACAGGGTAATTCGTGGTGGCGAAAAGCGAGAAGACCCCCCTCCTGAGGGCCTGGAAGCCCGAGCTCGTATCGGTTATGTGCTGCCCTGTAATGATTGAAGTTATGGCGCTGAACACCTTCATGCCCGCGTACCTTACGGGCGGGATGTCGTAGTGAACTTCACCCCTGAATCGCGAGCCAATCACGAAATCGAATTCCCTCGTGGCTTCCACGAGGTCGGCGATATATCGGGGGTCGTGCTGTCCGTCCGCATCGAGCAGAACAACAACGTCGTAATCCCTTCCGTAGGCGTATTTGAATCCGGCGTGCACCGCACCCCCGTAACCCAGCGGAATGGGAGCCCTCAGCACCCTGGCGCCCGCGCCTCTGGCGATCTCACCCGTCGCGTCCTCCGAGGCGTCGTCTATGACGACTATGTCGTAGCCCGGATAGAGCCGCGACGTCTCTTCAAGAACCGGGCCGATGCATGCCTCCTCGTTCCTCGCCGGCATCACTATCACCACCTTGGGCGAAAAACCTTCTCGAGCCACTCGCGGTCACTCCCTCTCCCGGCCGGGTTTCCGGTATAAGAGCCTCGAAATGAGAGCCAGGGCGATTATCGAAAGCGCTATTACGAGCCTCAGCGAAATAAGATATGGCACTATCTGTTCCTTTCCAACCCCAATCTCGTATAGCAGGCCCGACCATGACCAGTCCGCTATTCCCAGCCCTCCGGGTGTCAGGGCGAACAGCGCGGCGAACTGGGCGCTGGGCACGAAGGCGGCGATGTCTTCGAAGCTCAGCGCGATGCCTATCGCGACCGCCATGGAATAGTACCTCAGGGCCATGAACATGAGCTTGGCGCCGCTTATCAGAAAGAGACCGGGCGCGATATGGGCAAGGTCGGCCGAATCCATCCAGTCCACGTTCGACTCGCCTCCCACCCTCTTCCCCACCCATGGAATCCTGCAGACCAGCCTGAAAAGAAGATTGAAGAAGCCCTGCAGCGCCCGCATGCTCTGGCGGCCCAGGAGAAGGAAACACAGGAAGCCCGCAGCGAAAGCGGCCGCATACAGCATCATGCAGAGCCGCGCGGATATGCCCCCGGCGATAAAGAGCACCGACGGCGCCAGGAAAATGGTGGTTACCATGATGTCGAAAGCCCTATCAAGATAGACCGAGTAAGAGGCCTTCTTGACCGGGACCGAGTGGTCCATCTTGAGCGACATCGTCCTGACACCCAGATCACTCACGTCCATCGGGATTACGAGACCGATCGCCCTGCCGATCATGAAGTAATGAAGAAGCGAGCCGAAATGCGCCGCCCCCGTCTCGCCCATCGCCTTCAGCGAAAACCACCATTTCAGCGCCGCGCAGACGGCGACGCCCAGGGTTCCCGCCGCGCAGACGGCCACCCAGTAGAGGTCGAGTTCGAGGATGCGGTGGAGGTCATGCCTTCCCCAGTATATCAGGGCTGCCATCAGCACGGCGGCGATCGCCCACAGCACCCGCCTGCCTGCGAAATCTCTCATCAGGAGATATATCCCAGGCCTTTAAGCCTGTCCCTTATACTCTCGTCCTCGGTGGCGTCCCTGTCGCGGTCGCCTTCGTCATAGAGGTCTCTCATCCTGGCGAACTCGGGCGGCCTGGACTTAAGGGCGCTCTCTTCGAGAACGTCTTTCCTTAAGCGGCCGTCGATGCCTTCGGGCACGGGCAGACCCATAAGATAGAGCATCAACGGAGCGAGGTCGAGTACGGTCAAGCCGGTGACCTCAAATCCCTTTCTTACCGCCGGGCCGCTTGCCACGAATATGCCTTCCATCCGGTGCTGGGCAGAGATGGCGTCCGAGACTTCTTCGATAAGCCTGCTTGATGAGAATTCGAAGTCGCCGAACACCCCCACCGTGGGAACATACGGCAGGAAGTACAGGTCGGGAGCTTCGCCGAGGAACTTCCCGCTGTAAATGTCTTCTCGCTTTATCACTTCGCTGATGAGGGGCCTGTCGGTTCTAGGGTCCTTGAAGGAGCGCAGCAGCGCGGCAAGCTCATCACGCGTCTTCTCATAATCATCGGGCTCGACTGATCCCCTGGGCTCCCTGCCCTTGAGGTTGACGAAGAGCCCCCCGTAAACCCCGCCGCTCAACGCATAGGCTCTTGTGTTCTCCCAGTCGACATCGGAGAAGGAAAAGAAGAACTTCCTCAGGAGATCATACCCGCCCGAGGTCCACCGGAGGCCCATCTTCACCCTGCCGAGGCGCAGCCTGGAGACAAGGCGATAGACGTTCATGGGTGTGAGGCCGGCCCTGAACAGCCTGTACTTGAGCCTCGAGGCCAGCCCGTCCTTGACCTTCATGGCCCCCTGCTGGATCAGGTAGTTATTGGCGTGAATGAAGCGGTACAGCGGGCCGGCGCCGTGGTCGGAGACCAGCATCACCGAGTCGTTCTCGTCCAGCCCGTCCACGACCTCCCCGATTATGGAATCCAGCCGGCGGTAAATGCCCGTGACCTCGTCGGCGAAGCGGCCGGCCTCCCCGGGATCGTGACGGGGATGCTTCTCGTCCATGACGTGCCAGAGCGCATGCTGGAGGAAATCCGTCTCGCTGAAGACCTCCATGGCGAATTTCCAATCGGCGCGGCCGAGAAGTTCCCTGAGCACGACGCGCTTATTCTCCAGCACTTCCCGCAGTTCCGCGAGGAAGTCGCCGGCCCTGCCGGCCGAGTAGACCTTGCGCGGGACTATGCTGTAGGACGGGGCCAGCGACTCGATCTCGCCGGCCAGCTCAGTGGGGTAAGTGTACCGCTTGCTCCCCAGGGGCGTCAGCAGCCCCGTTACAAGGTAGCCGTTAACCTGTCGCGGCGGATAGGTCATCGGCACATTGACGACGACAACCCTGCCGCCGAACCTGCCGACGATGTCCCATACGGTCGGGGCCCTCAGCGACGCCCCGTTCAGGAAAGCCAGGTTGTAGGACTCCTCGGCCCTGACGATGATATCGAAAATGCCGTGATTGCTCGGGTCCAGCCCCGTCACTATGCTCGACCAGGCGGGTCCCGTCCCGGGCGGGATAACCGTGCGCATCCTTCCCCAGGCTCCCCCGTCCATCAGCTTCTTGATGGCTGGAAGCTCGCCCTTCTCGGCCAGCGGGAGCAGGACATCGAATGTGGCGCCGTCCAGTCCCAGCACCACAAGCCGATTTCCTTCGGCGCTCACTGGGTGCCCTCATTGAGTTCCTGTTCCATCTGCCTGAGCAGTCTGGCGGCAGCCTGATCCTTCGGGTGCAGGGAGAGCCACTTACTTACCACACCCATGGCTTCCTCCGGCCTGCCGCGTTCCTGGTAGAAAGACGTGAGCAGCGAATAACCGTCCGCGAAATCGGGGAAGGCGTTGATCAGTCTTATCAGGATCTCCTCCGACTTGTTGTCGAGGCCCTGCTTGCGGTAAACGCGGAAGAGCTGTATGTAGACGTTCTGAGATCCCGGGTCCTTTGCTATATAGGTGTTTGCGAGGCTCTCCGCCTTGGCGATATCGCCGGCGAAGCCGTAGGTGACAATGGCCAGGTCCCTGTAGCCGGCGTAATCGGGGGAGATCATGCCAGCCATCTCGAGCTCTCTCAGCGCATGGTCATACTCGGCGTTCTCGAGGTAATGAATGCAGAGTCTGAGATGGGCGGCGGCGTAGTTCGTGATGAGCCGCTGCGTGTTTACGTCTTTGTACACCTTGTCGTTGTAAACATAGGTCGGCAGCGTGTCCATGGGCTCGATGTCGCCGCGGATCTCCGTGTTGGCAAGGTCCGGAGGGGGTACGATCCCGTCGGCGTCGGCGGGTATCAGAAGACCGCGATAGGAATAGAGGTTGTAGAGGTTGTGCAGCGTCCGCTCCACGTCCATAAGCCTGCTCCCCTGGTCGGTGACCATGCGGAAGGCGAGGCCCTCGAGGAGCAGATTCCTCTCATATCCCATGTAGTCGGCCACAGTAACTGCGAAGTAAACGGGCTTCCTCTGGTTATTGGCCTCTATGATCTCTCTGGAGGCGATGTCTTTGACGAGCACGATCTTCCCGGTCTCCGCGTCCCTGTAAGGCTGGAGGCTCCCTATGGTCTGATCCGAGAAGCGCATGGGAACCTTGGGCTCGAGATGTTTGAGCTGCCAGATGTACCACGGCGTATTGAGAAGACTCAGGTTCAGAACGCGGACGTCCTTCCTGTAGCCTTTCACCTCCTGCATGAACCAGAGGGGAAAAGTGTCATTGTCGCCGTTCGTGAAAATCATGCCCTCCCGGTCCACGGTCGAAAGCAGGTTGTAGGCGTAGTCGTAGGCGTTGTAATCTCCGCTCCTGTCGTGGGAATCGAAGTTCACCGCTATGGTCGAGATGACCAGGGCCACCAGCACCCCCATGCCCACATAAGTCAACCGGTCCGACTCCAGCCACGCGCGGATCTTGTCTATCAGGAAGGCGTAAGCCACGCCTATCCAGATACAGAAGAAGAAGAAACCGTGGGAGTAGAAGTAGTCCCTCTCCCTCACCTCATGGTCCGTGAAGTTCATATAGACGATAAGGCCGAGACTCATTATCAAAAACAGCGTGCCGACGAGCACAAAAGTCCTTCTGTGCTTCAGGAAGTGGACGAACGCGCCCAGCCCGCCCAGCGCTACCAGCAGGGCGCCCCACGTCATGCCCCCGAAAGTCCATTGCTCTTTGAAATAGCGCCAGAACATCCCGAACTGGAAGGACCAGGGCGCCTGCCTGAGGAAGGGATTCATGGGTTTGTACTGCTTCCTAAGCAGGCAGTTCTTGAACGCGATCCAGCGTTCGGGATTGGCCTCATCGATGGCGGGATTGAGCGACGAACGAATCGGCAGAAAGAGGTGGTTGCTCAGCCCCAGCAGCCCCACGAAGACAACCAGCGTGATGAACTTGACGTCCAGGAAGATGCGGTGGTCTATGAGAAGGGCGAACAGTATGAAGGCCGGCAGCACGAGCACGGTGCCGAGATGAAGACCCACGCTGAGCGCCAGCAGGTAACAGATGAGCAACAGGTAGTTTCTGCTCCCCGGTTGGCGGTAGGTCTCGCTCCACTTGAACATGAGCCACACCGTGAATGCCATTATGAAGGCCGCAGGCGAATACACCTCCGCTTCTATGGAGTTTGTCCAGTAGCTCCCCGCGAATCCGGCGGCGATGGCGGCGCAGGCGGCCGAGACATATATAGTCGCCTTCTCCAGCACCGTCTCGGGCTTTCCCCTCCAGAGCACCAGTATCTTGACGGTGATGAGATAGAGCAGCATACATGCCAGGGCCCCCGTAAGGGCCGACATGAAGTTGACCATCAGGGCGGATTCCACGCCGGGGAACATGGCGAAGAGGCGGCCCAGTATTACATAGAAAGGGGTACCGGGAGGATGCGGAACGCCGAGTATGTGAGAAGTGGCTATGAACTCCCCGCTGTCCCAGAAGGACACCGTAGGGGAAATGGTGATGAGATAGACTATCAGTATGAGAAGGAACACGGCCGCAGCCATATAAGCGTTCAGCCTGTCCGATTTAATCACCATTTGCATCAGCCAGCCTCCCGTCTGTCAGATCCCGGTCGACGCGATAGGGCGCAAAGCCCCGTCTCAGGTATATCACACCTCCGATGAGGCTTACAAGCACTCCCACTATTCCCGCGAGCAGCTCCATCGAGAAGGCCTGCTCCCGGGTAAGCCCCTTAACGACCCCGCAGAAGAGAACGACGCCCAGCCCCTCTCTTATGCCGAGTCCCCCTATGGATATGGGCAGTGCAATGAAAATAGCAATTACGGGGATGAAAAGAAAGAAGTAGATTGGCGGGATTTCCAGCCCCAGCGCAAGGGACACCTCGTAATGGACGAGCACCCTCAGAACCTGGACGACCATGGCTATTCCGAGCGCGCCCATGAGGGCTCCCATGTTGTTCCTGTACTGGTAAAACGACTCGTATATGCTCCTTGCGCGCTCGCGTGTCCCCCCTATGAACAGGGGCCTCAGGAGCCTGGCCATATTGCGCGCGAGACCGCGGTTCATGAGAACCAGAAAGGCGAATACCAGCAGCATGACGAAAGCCAGCACCATCAGTATGCTCGTCGTGCCGAAACCGTTCTCAGGGCCCAGCGTCCCCCTGGACGAGGCGATATAGACCCCCGCGGGCATGGCGAGCAGGCCTAGCCCGACGAGGCCGAGCATCCTGTCGGTGACCGTGGCGGCTATGGTCTCGTCGGACTTGCCCGAATCCTTGTAGACGTCATAGACCCTCACGACGTCACCGCCGATATTGGACGGCAGGATTACATTGAAGAAAGCCCCGACATAATAGAATGATACGGCTTTGCCCAGCGATAGTCGTATGTCCTGCACCGCCAGCAGCTTTCTCCACTGAACGCTGCCCAGGACAAGCGAGGCGGCAAAGGTGATGAGCGCGAGCCCGAAGTAGTCGGCCCGCACAGAGCCCAGTGTTTCGGCGGTCCGGGCCAGATCCATCCTGACCAGAAGCACCGCGATAAGGGCAAGGCTCACGCATATGCGGAAGTACCTCTTCCGCACCACTCTGCTCAGGCTCTGAAGCAGCCCTTTCACGTCCAGTATGAGCCTCCGTCAAATGGCGCCCGGCGTCGAAGCCCTTCGCCGGCTATTGCCCGATGAGCTCCTCGATTTCGCCTACTATGGCCCTGGCGGATTCTTCCCAGTCGAATCTCTGCGACCATTCCACGGCCTTCTCGCTCATGCTGCGGCGAAGCACATCGTCCTCAAGCACCTCCAGCATCTTCCCGGCCAGCGCTTCGATATCGCCGTGAGGCACCAGGAAGCCCGTTTCACCATCTACCACGGCGTCCCGAAGTCCGGGGACATTGCTCGCCACCACCGGCGTGCCGCAGGCGTTCGACTCGATCACGGTGACGCCCCATCCTTCCTTGCTGGATGGATTCGCAACCACATGCACCTTCTGAAGCATGTCCACCTTTTCCTTCTCGCCCACGTGGCCGATGAAGTCCGTCCGCCCGGCGATGCCTATCGAGGCCGCGGTCTCGACGAGTGCGTCGAGGTGGTCCCCCGAGCCCGCCACCACCAGCTTCGCTTCCGGGAGCTTCTCGAACACGATGGCGCATGCTTCCAGCAGATGTTCGATGCACTTGTATTTCTTGATGCGCCCGACATAGCCGATCGTGGGCTCGCCTGACTTGGCCCCGAAGTCGGGCCTGTAGACTTCATGGTCCACCGCGTTGTGGACTATGCCTATATTCTTCGCGTCAAGCCCCCTCTTCACGAATTCATCCCTCGTACTCTGAGACACGACAACGAATCTGGTGTTCCGGTAAAAGACCGGTATGAGCCACTCGCTCAAATAGACATAGGTCGCAAGAGGGAAAAAGGTCTCGAGGAATATGGTCTCCGCGAACAGATGATGCGCCAGGGCCAGCACCGGCTTTCTGACGTAGACCGGCGTGTAGAACGGTATTTTGTTTATGTCGTCCACCACCACGTCGAAGTCGCGTTCTTTCATCAAGGCGCCCAGTGCCCCCGGGACATGGAAATTGAAGCCGAATTTGCCGCCGCGGCGGACAACCCTGATCCCGTCGACGGTTTCCTCCGGAACCGAACCGTCGAAGCCCGACGCGAGCAGCGTGACCCGATGGCCCATGCCGGCTATGCGCTTGAAGATTTCGTGAAGGTGGACCTCCGCCCCGCCGGCCTCGGGGTTCCTGATGTCTCTCCAGTTGACGACAAGGATATTGAGCATTCCTACTCGCCCCATGAAAGGCGGTTCGCCAGCACAGGCGGGAGACCTGCGTCCAGTATGCGCTTCTTGGCGGCGTCGATGTCGTACTCGACTCTCTCTATGTGGAGGTCCCCACTCTCGAGATTGCAGAGGCAGAGACATGCCCGCGGGTCGTGGTCCCGAGGCTGCCCCACGCTTCCCACGTTAACGATGTACCTCCGGCCGCGCTCGATCCTCATGGCGTCGGTCCTGGTGACGATTGTCTCGGAGTCCTTGAGCTCGAAGATCACGGGCTGGTGGGAATGCCCTATGAAGCACAGCGTCTCTTCAAAATGCTCGAACTCGGCGAGCGCGTGGTTCGGGGAAAGTATGTAGTGCCAGCTCTCCGGCTCGAACGGCGTGGCGTGCACGGCCCTCATATCGGCGCCCTCCACGTGGCTCAGGGGCAGGTTTTTGAGAAAATCCCTGTTCGCCGCCGTGAGCGCCTCGGAAGTCCAGTCAATGGCCTCCCGGGCGATGGGGTTAAAGAGCCGTGTATCGGTCAGATTGACCGCACCGAAATCGTGATTCCCCGCGATCATGATCCCGGTCAAATCCCTGAGCGCTTCTATGCACTCGTTGGGCGCGGCCCCATAGCCTACGGCGTCGCCCAGGAACATGACCTCGTCGGGGGCGATTTCCTCTATCTTCTTCTTGACCGCGAGCAGAGCCTCCAGGTTGCCATGCACGTCAGAGATTATTACGCAGTTCACTCTTCATCCTTGCTATCTTGTCCAGCAATCCGTTCACGAAACGGCCGGACGACTCCGTAGAGAACCTCTTGGCTATCTCTATTGCCTCGTTCATAGTCACTTTGTCAGGAATGTCGTCAAAAAGCAATATCTCAACCGCCCCCACCCTCAAAATGTTTCTGTCTATCGCCGCCATCCTCGACAGGCCCCAGTTCTCGGCGACACGCTCGATGACGCGGTCAACCGCGTCCCTGTTGGCCAGCGTCTCATCGGCCAGGCGAACGGCGAAGTCCTTTACCTCCCCCGAGCGGCTGCACTTCCTGGCCACCTGCTGGCGAACTTCATCCTCGGTGAGGCCGCCCACCTCCATCTGGTACAGGGCCTTGACCACCACTCCCCGGGCCGTGCGCTTGAGCGAGGCTGTCGACTGGCGCTTGCTCACCTGCGGCTTCCGCCCTTGAACTTGCCGGCCAGGTCCGCCATTTCAAGCGCGGAGATGGCGGCGTCCCAGCCCTTGTTTCCGCCCTTTCCGCCTGAACGCTCCAGGGCCTGGTCCATCGAATCGGCTGTGATCACCCCGAAGATGACGGGCACATCATGTTGCTCCGACGCCCTGGCAACCCCCTTCGAAACCTCCGCGGCGATGAAATCGAAATGCGGCGTCGCTCCTCGAATCAGCGCCCCCAGCGCGATAACGGCATCATACCGGCCGGCGGCCAGTTTCCTCGCGGCGAACGGTATTTCGAATGAGCCGGGCACCCAGGCTACATCGATGGCCTTGTCGTCCGTGTTATGGCGCTTAAGGCAATCGAGCGCCCCGTCGAGCAGCCGCGCCGAAACCGCCTCATTGAACCTGCTCACTACTATGCCGAAACGTTTCTTCCTCCCGTCGAGTAGACCCTCCATGACTCTAGGCATTCTCAACCTCCTCTCTGTCCGTATCGCAGAAACCCTGTAGAATATGTCCGAGCTTGGCTCTTTTGGTGGACAGGTATCTCACGTTGTCCGGATTGGGCGCCACCTCTATGGGAACGCGCTCTACGACCTCAAGACCGAAGGCCTCAAGGCCGACTATTTTCCTCGGGTTATTGGTCAGGAGTCTTATCCTGTTGAGCCCGAGGTCGGCTAGAATCTGGGCGCCGATGCCGTAGTCGCGCGGGTCCGCCGCAAAACCCAATTCCTCATTGGCCTCCACGGTGTCCCTGCCCTGATCCTGCAGGGCATAGGCTTTTATCTTGCTCGCCAGCCCGATGCCGCGCCCTTCCTGCCTCATGTAGAGAAAGACGCCCTCGCCCTCTTCCTCGATTATCTCGAGGGCTCTCGCAAGCTGCTCGCCGCAATCGCAGCGCCTCGAACCGAAAATGTCTCCCGTCAGGCACTGGGAGTGGACCCTGACCAGGGGCTCCACCATGCCCGACGGATCGCCCTTAACAAGCGCGATATGGTGGTCACCGGTGAGCACGCTTTCGTAGAGGTATAGGTCGAAATCGCCGAATCGGCTCGGAAGGCAGGTCTTCACCTTCATCCTGACAAGCTTCTCCCGCTCGTACCTGTGCTGTATGAGATCGGCGATAGTGATTATCCTCATGTCGTATTCCTCTGCCAGCTCCATGAGCCTGGGCACCCGGGCCATCGTGCCGTCCTCGTCCATGATCTCGCAGAGTATGCCGGCCGGGAAGAGCCCGGCCAGCCGGGCCAGGTCCACCGTAGCCTCAGTGTGCCCGGCCCTGCGCAGTACGCCCCCGTCCATGGCCCGCAGCGGAAAGACATGCCCCGGTCGCGCGAAATCCTCGGCGGTGGCGTCCGGGGAGACGATCAGTTTGATGGTCTCCGCCCTGTCATGCGCCGAGCTCCCCGTAGTAGTCACGTTCTTGCCGTCTATGGATACGGTAAACGGCGTCCCGTGCTTGGCCGTATTGTCGCTTACCATGTCGCCGAGTTGGAGCTCATCCAGGCGGCTCCCGACGACGGGCACGCATATCAGGCCCCGCCCGTATTTCGCCATGAAGTTTATGTCTTCTGCCGTGACTTTCTCCGCGGCCATTATGAAGTCGCCTTCATTCTCCCGGTCCTCGTCATCGGCGACGATGACCATTTTGCCTTTCCGGATGTCCTCAATGGCATCCTCTATCTTGTCGAACCCTTTCACGCCATTCTACCTCCCGGCATATCGCCCCTACGGCGAAATATACTTGGCCAGCTGGTCGGCCTCGACATTGACAATCGTGCCTACCCGCCAGTTTCTTATGATCGTATTCTCGATGGTAAACGGAATGACCGTCACCTCGACGACATCTCCACTCACGGCTTTCACCGTGAGGCTCACGCCGTCAAGCGAGACCGAGCCCTTGGTCTTAACATAGCGCTCCAGGCCGTCCTTGACCTGCACCGCGAAGTCCAGGTTCCCGGAGCCGACGACTCTCCGCCGGCGGATCGTGCCCGTCGAGTCTATGTGACCCGAAACCAGGTGCCCGCCTATCCGGTCACCCAGACGAAGAGCGAGCTCCAGGTTGACTTCCGAGCCCGGGCGGAGGTGGCCGAGATTGGTTCTGGAGAGAGTCTCGGTGACGGCGTCAAAAGAGAACTCCCCCTCCCGCCGGGCCGTTACGGTCTGGCAGACGCCGTTCACGGAAACGCTGTCCCCCACCGCCATCTCGCTCGATACCCCGGCTGCGGTCACGGTGAGCGTCACGTACCCACCTGTCCTCGCCACGGACTTGACTCTGCCAATTTCTGCCACGATACCAGTGAACAAATCTACCTCGCCTTTCCAGACACTCTCCTCGCCCTCCGCCCGGGATAGAGAGTGATTGCGACGTCGCGCGATATCCGCGACACCTCGTCGACTTCGAACCGGATACCACCGACATCTCTTGTGCCCACGTCAAGGAACGAGCTCAGCGTGCCCTCACCTCCCATTATGTTCGGAGCCACGAAAATCACCAGCTTGTCCGCAAGGCCCTCACGCACGAATGACGTGAAGACGCGGGCGCCCCCCTCCACGATGAGGTCCTGCACGCCCAGGCGGCCCAGGTGCTCGAGCACGCGGTCGATGCGCACCGCACGCGATGAATCGGACCCAATCTTTACACCTATAACATTATATTTTTCAAGCTGTTGTAAGCGTTTCTTCCTATCATGGTTGAAGTACACAATAGTCCTGGTGCTCGCGGCGGTTCTGACCAGCCTGGAGTCCAGTGGTATGCTGAGGCCTGTGTCCAGCACGCATCTTATGTAGCGGCCCCCGGTCCCGGCAGCCGGGAGAAGCGTGGGGTCGTCGCGTAGCACCGTGCCCACACCGACCAGAATCGCCTGGCTCCTCTTCCTCATCTCTTTGACCTCGGCGCGGGAAGCCGCCGAGGTGATCCACTTGGAGTCGCCGCCCGCGTTGGCTATTCTGCCGTCCAGGGTCTCCGCCACCTTTACGGTGACGAAGGGTCTGCCCGTCTTCATGACCTTCATGTAGGACTCGTTGAGTTTCCTCGCGGCCCGGCCCATGAGCCCCGTGCGGACCTCTATGCCGGCCCGCCTCAGGATCCTGACGCCCTTCCCGCGAACAAGAGGATTCGGGTCAAGCGTCGCCACGTAAACGCGCCTGATGCCCCTCTCGAGTATGGCGTCCGTGCACGGCGGGGTCCGCCCATAATGGCAGCAGGGCTCCAGCGTGACGAAGAGATCGCCGCCCCTGGCGCGCTTCCCCGCCTGCCTGAGGGCGACTACCTCTGCGTGAGGCGCGCCCCAGCGCCGGTGATAACCCCGCCCGATCACGCGGTTGCCCTTCACGACGACCGCGCCCACAGCCGGATTGGGGTATGTCAGGCCCCGCGCCTTTTCAGCCAGCCGCAGCGCCTCGGCCATCAGCGCCTCTTCCCGGGCTTTCGCCATATCGCACCCTCAAAAACAAAAACCCGAAGCACGCCTTCGGGTCAAACAAGCACAATATCAAAACCTTCTCTCATCCGGACTCTACCGTCGGCTCCGGATTTCCACCGGATCTGCGGCTTACGCCGCTCGCGGGCTTTTACCGCCGGTGGGGAATCTCACCCCGCCCCGAAGGCTCTTATTTCCTTCGAATGGAATTTAGCAAAAACCGGGACCCCGGTCAAGCTCATTGGGGTCAGGTCTTGAAATGCACATTCAACTCACCCGGGGCTCATCCCCTCCAACCGCCGACTCCGACCGCCGACTCCAAACGCCGACTCCAACCGCCGACTCAATCCCCCACTCCGTCCGCCTCGATCCCCATGAGCGCATCGACGAAGGGCCCGGGCTCGAAATCGGCCAGATCCTCCGGCTTCTCTCCCGTCCCGACATAGAGGATGGGGATATTGTGCTCCTTGGCGATGGCGACCACTATGCCGCCCTTGGCAGTGCCGTCTATCTTGGCCATGACAATACCGGTGACCCCGCAGGCTTCCGCGAAAGAGCCCGCCTGCGATAGAGCGTTCTGTCCCGTCGTCGCGTCCAGCACCAGGAGCACCTCATGTGGCGCTCCGTCTACGACCTTACCTACCACGCGCACGATCTTCTGAACTTCCGCCATGAGGTTGCGCTTGGTCTGCAGCCTGCCGGCCGTGTCTATGATGAGCACGTCGACTCCCCGGGCCCTGGCCGCCTCGCATGCGTCATAGGCCACCGAGGCCGCATCCGCACCCGGCTTGTGCTTAACCACATTGACGCCCAGCCTGCCGGCCCACACCTCGAGCTGTTCTATCGCCGCCGCCCTGAAGGTATCGGCCGCGGCCAGCAGTACCGACTTGCCCTCGGCCCCGTACCTGTGCGCGAGCTTTGCGATTGTAGTGGTCTTGCCGGTGCCGTTGACACCGACCATCATGATGACATGAGGCTTGCGGGTGATATGGATATCCGGTCTGGGTACCGCCGTGAGAACGCTGATGAGCTCCTGGCGGATCGCCGACCTCACGAGGTCCGCGGTCAGGCTCTCCCCGGACTCCCTGACGCCGTCGACAATACCGGTCGCCGTCCTGACGCCGAGGTCGGCGCCAATAAGCAGCTCCTCGATTTCATCCAGCGTTTCTTCGCGATCACTTCCGCCGCCGACAATTCTGGAGATGCCGCCGGAGAACGCCTCCCGGCTCCGCCTGAGGCCCTTCTTGAGGGACTCGATCCTGCGCGAAAAGAGATTGCCCACCTGTCACTTCCCTCATCCCACCGGAGCCGGCTCTTCCGATTCCTCGCGCTCGCGGTCAATCCTCACCGAAACGAGCTTGGAAACGCCCGGCTCCTCCATAGTCACACCATACAGGCAGGAGGCCATCTCCATGGTCTTCTTGTTGTGTGTGACGATGATGAACTGAGTGTTCCGGGACAGGTCGATCAGCATCCTCCTGAACCTGAGGATGTTCGCGTCATCCAGCGGAGCGTCGACCTCATCGAGGAGACAGAACGGGCTCGGCCTGGTGTGGTAGACCGCGAACAGGAAGGCTATCGCCGTCAGCGCGCGCTCGCCTCCCGACAGAAGCGATATATGCTCGAGCTTCTTGCCCCCCGGCCGCGCGAGTATCTCCACCGGCGACTCCAGGGGATCGTTGTCGTCGGCGAGCCTCAGGTCCGCATCGCCGCCCTCGAAAAGCGTCTGGAAGTTCTTGCGGAAGTCCTTGCGCACTATCTCGAATATCTCGACGAACTCGGCTCGCGCCTTCCTGTTTATCTGTATTATGGCCTCATCAAGGCTCTGGCGCGCCTTGACCAGGTCATCCCGCTGCGACTCGAGAAAGTCCAGTCTGTCCTTCTCGGTGTCGAACTCCTCGAGCGCAATAAGGTTGACCGGCCCGAGTCCCTTGATGTGTCGCTTGAGATTCTCAAGCTCTTGCCGGTAGTTCTCTATCTCATCGAGAATGGCGAAATCCACCGTGGAGATATCCGTGTCATACTCCTCCAGAGTCCTCTCCCTCAGGGTTTCCCTCTTCACCTGAACCAGATTGGCTTCGGTCTCCACAGCCTGCTTCTTCTCAAAAAGCGCTTCCCTCTCATGAGAGAGTTCCTTGATCTTCCTGCGCGATTCGTCTATCTCATTCTCTATGCCGCGCTTCTTCTCCACGACGTCATGACGTTCCCTGTCCACGCCTTCCGCGTCCGTCATGAGTTCGTTTATCCTGCTTCCCACTACCCTGTCTTTCCGGTCGAACTCCTCCAGGTCCCCGACGAGCTCGCCAGCCGCACCCTCGAGCTCCTCTATCTCCCGCTCGAGCGCCTCTATCTCGAGGTTCAGTCTCTCGACCTTGGCCTCGAGAAGCGCCTTCCTGGACTTGAGGCCGTGCAACTCCTCGCCGGTCTGCTTGACATTTGCCCTCAGGCCCGTGACCTTCGCGCTCAGCTCGGATTCCTCTGCAGAGGAATCGAACAGGCCGGGCTGTGTCTCCCGTATCTGCCCGCCGGGGCCGGTGAAATGCGCCACCTGCTTCTCGACGTCCGCAAGCGTCTCGCGCAGGTCATTTATCTCCCTGGCCACCTCCGACCTCGCTGTCCGGCGCGAATTCAGCTCCGAGATTTTGCCGCCCAGCAGTTTCTCCTTCTCCGTCAGCGCCTTCCCGAGTCTATCGCAGGACTCTTGCTTCTCGACCTGTTTCGTCCTGAGATCCTCAAGGCTCGCGCTGAGCTCCTCAAAGGCCTTCCGCTGTTCCTCTGCGAGCCTGATAAGCGATGTCGCCTCTTCTGAGAACTGGCGGACTTTGTCCTGCCTCCCGATGAGAACATTGGGGGAATGGCCGTCCGACCCGGCCCTGACTATATGGCGCCCGAAAAGAGCGTCGCCCTCGGGCGTTACAAAACCGGCGATGCCGTCGCCGTCGCCCTCCGACAGAGAAAAGGCGCTGTCCAGATCGTCCACTATGACGACGTTACCCAGCAGATAGTCTATCAGAGACCGATACTTCTCCTCGCACTCAACGTAGTCGGAGACCCGGCCCAGAACTCCCGGCCTTCCGGATTCGACAACGGTTCTCCCGGTTCTCCCGGGCACGCTGTCAAGCATTACCATGGTTGCAGACCCGCGGCCCGCGTTCTTGAGAAGGTTCACAGACTCGATGGCATGGCTCTTGCCCTCGACTACTACATACTGAAGCGCGTTGGACAGCGCGGCAACGACCGCTGGCTCGTACTTCTCATCGCGGCATTTCACCAGGTCTCCCACGACGCCGTGAACCGCCGCCGAGTTCTTGCCGGTCTCCATCAGGGTCTTTACGCCGCCTTCGTATCCTTCATAACGTTCGACGAGTTCTTTGAAGAGGTCGCTTCTCGAGGAGGCCTTCGCAGCTTCCTCCGCGAGTCTCGCACGCTCCTCCCTTATCGAGCCCACCCGGGAGCTGAGCTCCGTGACAAGGTTCGCGATGTCCGATACTTCTTCCCTGCCGGACTCGCACTCCGACCTGAGAGCGGAAGCCTCAGATTTAATGGAGGCCACATCGGCACTCAGTGCTTCCAGGTCGCCCGCTATCCCCGACTCCTTGGCCTCGAGCTTCGCGATGAGTTCCGAGACATGGGCCTGCTTCGAACGAACCTCGGTAAGGCTGGACGCCGCGTCGATCTCGGCCTGGATGTTCCGGAGCTTCTCCCGCGCGAAAGCCATGGACTTCTCGCGAAGGGCTTCGAGCCTGCCGCCGGCTTCCGTGAACTCACCCTCAAGGGCCGAGAGTTCGGCGGTCTTCGCCTGGATCGCCTCTGAGCCCGCCTTGATCTCCTCCGAGGCCGCATTGAGCTCTATGCTCCTCGACTCGACGGCCTGCCGCTTCTGGGACTTCTGCGCTTCTATCTCTTCCAACTTGTCCTTGAGGGCGCGCATTCTCTCCCTGATGACTATCTTCTCGTTCTCAGCCTCCTGGAGCTTGCCGTTGACCGCCGCGACTCTTTTGCCAACCTCATTGACTTCCTTCTCGGACTCGATTATCTCAAGCCGCTTGCTCTCGATCTCCGACTCGAGGAGGTCGATGCTCCCGGCCCTGGACGAGATCTCCGTCTCGGCGTTGACCGTCTGCCTCTTGAGATCGGACAGCTTCTTTTCCATACCGTCATATTCCCTGGCCGCCGCGTAAACGCCCACTTCCCTTATGCGCTTCGACAGGCGATCATAACGCCTGGCCTTGGCTGCCTGCCTGGAAAGATGCCTTACTCTCCTGGCCACTTCGCTTATCAGGTCCTCGACACGGTTGAGATCCCGCTGCGTGAGATCCAGCTTGTTGCGGGTCTCCTTCCGGCGCATCTTGTACTTGCTTATGCCGGCCGCCTCCTCGATGATCTTTCTCCTCTGCCCGCCGGTGTCCTCGAGGATCCAGTCGATCATCTCCCTTTCCATGACCGAATAAGCCCGGCGGCCCATGCCGGTTCCCAGGAAGAGCGTGACTATGTCCTTGAGTCTGCAAGGTACCTTGTTTATGAAGAACTGGCTCTCGCCCGACCTGAAAGCCCTTCTGGCCACGGTCACCTCGTCGTACTCCACTGGAAGCACTCCCTGGACATCCGACAGCGTCAGGGTGACCTCTGCCATCCCCGTGGGTTTGCGCAGCTCCGTCCCCGCAAAGATGACGTCTTCAACCCTCGTTCCCCTCAGGAGCCTGACGTTGTCTTCACCCATAACCCAGCGAATGGCGTCGCAGACATTCGTCTTGCCGCATCCGTTGGGCCCTATTACTGCGGTGATGCAAGGCTCCAGGTCGAGAACGATCTTGTCGGCGAATGATTTGAAGCCGGTCATCTCGATCTTGCTTACATACAATTAGAATCAGCTCCTCTCGTTGTCTCTGATGCGAGCGAATATGCCGTTAATAGACTCTATTATCAAATCGTCTTCCGACGGATCTACCGTTCTTAGGTCCAGGAGTGCCCTGTCTTCGGAGATCCTTCCGATGACGGGCACTTGGCATTTTCTCAGCCTGAAAACGAAGTCGTCCGCGGAGATCTGCCGCGGGGATATCACCACAACGTATGTCGGGATCGCGCTTCCGGGAAGCGCTCCCCCTCCGATGCGCGACTCTTCCTCGGCGACGCTTATCGCCGCTGTATCCCCCGCTTCGCGCGAAATAGCTTCCGCGACCCTTTCAGCCCGCTTCTTTATCTCCTCCGCGGGCATCGCTATCATCCTTAGGGTCGGCAGGCGCTCGACGAGGCGCTCCGGATCCAGATACAGCATCAGTGTGGCCTGCAGCGCGGCGAGAGTCACTTTGTCCACCCTTAAGGCGCGCGCCATCGGGTTTTGCCTGCACTTCTCAACCAGGTCGCCCTCTCCCGCCACTATACCGGCCTGCGGGCCGCCCATGAGTTTGTCGCCGCTGAAAGTCACAAGCTGCGCGCCGCTCCTCAAGGAGTCCTGCGGAAGAGGTTCTCTCCCTATCCCCAGGTCGGAGAAGTCGTAAAGCGCGCCGCTCCCCAGGTCGTCGATGAGCAGCAGTCCTTTACCGCCGGCGAGTTTCGCAAGGTCGGCGCATGGAACCGACTCGACGAAACCCGACATCATGAAGTTCGACTGGTGCACCTTGAGGATCGCGCCCGTGCGCCCGGTGACAGCGCGCTCATAGTCCTCGATCCTTGTCCTGTTGGTGGTGCCCACCTCGACGAGTGTCGCGCCGCTTCTCTCTATGATTTCGGGAAGACGGAAGGACCCGCCGATCTCCACGAGCTCACCCCTCGATACGATGACGTCTCTTCCGCTGCAAAGCGTGTTGAGGACAAGCATGACGGCCGCGGCATTGTTGTTCACCACGAGCGCGCCCCCGCACCCGATGAGATCAGCCAGCAGGCGGCAGACATATGCCGTTCGCGAAGTGCGCTTGCCGGTCAACAGGTCCATCTCGAGGCTGGCGTATGAGGATATGACCTCATCGACCGCAACCCGCGCCTCTTCCGCGAGCAGCGACCGGCCCAGATTGGTGTGTACGATCACGCCCGTCGCGTTGATGATCCTGCGTATTCCCTTGAGACGGGACTCTTCCAGCCTGATGCGGACTCTCTCGAGAACGCCTTTCTCTCCGGGCGCCTCTCTTACTGAGCCGTCGAGAATGCCCCGCCTGAGTTCGGAAACGACTTCACGCGCGGCGTTCACCATGACCTGTCTCGGATGGCTGGAGGCATCGGGACTCCTCTCGAGCTTCTCGAGCACGACTTCGACAGATGGCAAGCTACGCAGTAATTCCTGCCTATCTTCCACCAACATCTCCTATAGTTTAGGCCAAAATAGCAAAACGGGGCATATCAGTCAAGTCAATACAGGACAATAAATTGTGTTGAATATATAGACGTGCTTCTGATAATAAGCAGGTAAGCTTATGGCCCGAAAAGGAGAACATGCCGTGAGATCAACTCGCTTGTGCTTCTTATGCGCATTCCTGCTGGCGGCAGTCGCGCTCAGCTGCGCGCGAAAGCCGCCCGAACCAAGTCTGAAGAAACTCTACGAGCGCCGCGGGGAGCCCATCGAGGGCGTTGACATGTCCGCCCTCGAGGGCCGGAGGATAGTGATCGATCCCGGGCACGGCGGGGTATTCCCGGGCGCCGTCGGAATCGGCGGGCTGAAGGAATCCGACGTCAATCTCGGGGTGGCCCTCTATCTCTGGGGCCTGCTCGACGAGGCGGGCGCCGACGTCACGCTTACCAGGACCACCGACCGGGATTTCGTAGAAGGCGATTCGCTCGCGCTGCGCCGGGATCTCAAGGCGCGCGTGGACACGGCCGAACAGGTCGACCCCGACATTTTCATCTCGCTGCATCACAATGCGGAGCCGGGCGGCGACTCGACGTTTAACCAGATTCAGATATATCACAAACTCGACGACAGCGGTCCGTCGCTTGACGTGGCGCGCATAATGGCGAAGCATCTTCTGCTCAACCTCGGAGAACCCGACTGCAGGGTGCTTCCCGGCAACTACTACGTCCTGAGGAACTCGCCTTCCCCTTCAATCCTCTGCGAACCCTCCTACCTCACCAACCCCGTTGTCGAGAACAAGCTGAAGCTCGCCGAGAAGCAGAGGCTGGAGGCCGAGTCTTACTTCCTGGGTCTGCTCGATTACTTCTCGCGGGGCGTTCCCCGGGTCGCCGAATTCAGGCCGCAGGCCGAAACGAGTGAAAGCAGGCCGCGGATCGAAGTCGCATTCGGACCCGGGACAGCCGTTGACGCATCGACAGTGAGGATCGCCCTTGACGGTGAAGACCTCGACGTATCGAGCTTCGAACCCGGGAAGTTCATAGCCTTTCCGGCAACGCATCTTGCCGGGGGCTGGCATGTCGCCACGGCCTCTGCAAGAGGTATCGGAGGCAATTCATCACGGGAAGCGCGGACATCGTTCCATGTGTCGCTCAAGCCGGCGATCGTTACGGTAACCAGAGAGCCCGCGAGGCCGAATCCGCCCTACCCGCAGAAAGTCAGCGCCATAGTCCTCGACGCGAACGCCAACCCGGTGGCGGATTCGACCACGGTGGAGTTCATCTGGGACGGCGGCACGGCCGACAGGCTGACATCGGGCGGAAGAGCCTCGGTCTTCGTGGGAAGGGAGTTGAGTTACGACAGGACTTATATCGCCGCGGTATGCGGCGGAGTGCCGGGTGACCTCAAGCTCAACGACGGGGCGGGGCCGGACATGGTCTCGGGCTTCGTGACGGACGCCGAAGGCAAACCGGTCGAGGGGGCGATGGTCATCGAGCCCGACTCCGGAGAGTCTGCCGTTACCGACAAGCACGGGTTCTTCGCGGTGGGCGCGCCCGATGGCGCGACCGGCCTGGAAATCACAAGGAGGGGCTACAAGAAGACCTACTTCTGGGTGCGCCCGGACGAGGCGCCCGTGGCGGAGATTGAGCGCCTCTACGCGGGTCTGCCCCCGGCTACGGTCGTGACCATAGACCCGGCGGGCGGAGGCGGAGAGTCGGGATATATAGGACCGGCCGGCAACAAGGCCTCCGACCTCAATCTTGCAGTTGCGTTGAAGACCGCGCATCTCCTGACGGGCGCCGGGATCGAAGCCCGCCTCACGCGGCGGGACGACGTGCGGATGACTCCCGAAGAACGCGTGCGCACGAACGAAGCAGCCGGTTCGGACCTTTTCATAACCATCGGCCACGCGCCCGGCCCTGAGAACGCGGCGAGGATAGGCCATTATCACAACAGCCAGCGCGGGATCGAAATGGCGGGCTTAACAAAGACCTATTTCGAGAGCCTGACCGGCGACACCGCGATGACGGGCGCAACTGCCAACTACCTGGTGCAGCAGACGAGCTGCCCTGCAATTCAGGTGATATACACCGCCCCCCGGACCATGCAAGGCGAAGAGGAACTGACAGACATAGCCAAGATATGGAGGAGAGCATATGCGCTGTTCCTTGCGGTGATCGCCTTTCGCGGGGTCGACGGCCGGAGCACTTTCTCCGCGGACCTGGAGGTGACCGAGGGGGGCGAACCCGCGGCTGATGCCCTGGTCATCGTAGACGGCGCGCTCGAAGTCATGACGGACGATTCAGGCAGTCTCTCGCTTATGATGATGGAGAAGACCGACCACACCGTAGAGGCCTACTCAACGACGGGACGGTCGGCGCCCATCGTCCTGAACGAGGAAAGCGGCATCATCAGGATAGAGCTGGAGTGACGCGCCTAGAGTGACTGCTTGAGATACTCAAGCGCATACTCCGAGTAGTGCTCGGCCGAGGCCCGTATGGACTTGATTTCCTCATCGGTGAGATCGCGTATACGCCTGGCCGGGATCCCGAGGTAGAGCGTCCCCGGCGGGACGACTTCTCCCTGTTTGACCAGTGAACCGGCGCCCACCAATGCGTCGGGTCCGATCACGGCCCCGTCCAGTACGATGCTGCCCATGCCTATGAGGCACCTTTCCCTGATCGTGCATCCGTGAAGTATGCATCCGTGGCCCACGGTTATGTCGTCGCCCATAATGAGCGGGTTTGCGTCCACGTGGAGAACGGTGTTGTCCTGTACGTTCGTCCGCCGCCCGATCTCGATGAAGTTCACGTCACCGCGCGCCGATACGTTCGGCCAGACGCTCGAGTGGTCACCGATGCTTATCTTCCCGATGAGACAGGCCGTTGGCGAGATATAGACGCTTTCGCCGAGCACCGGTTTTTCGCGGAGGTTCTTCTTCCAGTCCATTCTAATTCCCTTACACTGCCTCTCCCTAAAACGCAGACTTGCCGAAGTCCTCCGGGTCCATCTCCTCCAGGTATTTGCGCAGAGCCTCCGCCCTCTCGTCCTCCGACAGGTTGTCGGGAGTGGGCTGCGGCTGAAGGAGCTCCTCGGCCGCGAATATCGGCGAGCGCGTGCGCAGAGCTATGGCGATAGAATCGCTCGGCCTTGCGTCTATTCCGACGATCTCGTCGGCTTTCTGAATGAAGATCTTGGCGTAGAAGGTACTGTCCTTCAATTCCACTATGGTGATTTTGGCCACCGCGCCGTCCAGGCCGTCGATGATGGTCTTGATTAGATCATGAGTAAGCGGGCGCTGGAATTTCCTGCCCGCAAGCTCCATGGCTATGGCCCTGGCCTCGGCGCGGCCTATCCATATGGGCAGCAGCCTGTCCCCGTCGGCTTCCTGAAGCATGACCACCGGGGTGTCTGTTCTCTCGTCGAGGGCCAGTCGCCAGACCTTCATCTCGACCGCTCTGGGGGCTCCGGGGCTCAACTCTCCTCCGATTCGAACTCGGGATGCTCCCCGGACGTCATGTTTTCAAGCATCCACCTCGCATCGTCGCCGAGGTCGCTGTCCGAATACTGCTCGAGGAACTCCCTGAACACCTTCTCGGCTTCGGCGTGATTCCTGAGGTCTTCGGCGTAGGTAAAGCCAATCATGAACTTGGCTTCATAAGCACGTTCATTGTCCGGATAATCCTGGAGGAACTGCTCGTAGTAGCGGATCTTCTCCCGCGGGTTGCTCGCCTCGCTGGCGAGCCTGAAGAGGTCCTCCGGCGAAAGCATCCCGAGGTCGGTGACGTAGACTACATTGTACTTGGTTTTCAGCTCGGCCACGAGCGTGCCCTGGACGTTCTGTCGCTTCTCCATCCTCAGCCTCGAAATGACGTCCTGCTTCGCCTCATCGAGGGGCAGCAGGTAGTCGGCGCCGCGCTCGTCCACGCGTATGATATGGTAACCCTTGGCCGTCTTGACGGGCGCGCTGATTTCTCCCGCCTCCATGCTGAAGCAGGCCTTGGTGAACTCGGGGAGCTGGCCGAGGCCCTGGATTCCCTGCTGCGGGAGTATCACATGGGGTATGCGTCCGCCGTCGCCCCTGCTCATGGGGTCGATTGAGTAGGTCGCCGCCAGCTCACCGAAGTCCCCCCCGGCGTCAAGCTCCCGCCCGATTCTCCGGGCGTCTTCCTCGGTTGGGACCAGTATGTGGCTCGCCCTTACGTATTCGTTGTAGCTGAATTCGTTCTTGTGGTCCTCGTAGTACTGGACTATCTCTTCCTCTGTGGGCTCGCTGCGCTCCTGAACTACCTTGTCGAAGTAGTTCTTGACGAGTATGTTTCTCCTGACTCTCTCGATTTCCTTCTCGTAGTCCGCCTGCTTGTGAAGGCCCGTAGCCCTGGCCTCTCTGTAGAAGATTTCCTCTTCCACGACGCCTTCAAGCAATCGCATCCTGCCCTGCGGAGTCTTAAACTGCTCGCGCATGTACGGCGGCATGGCATTGAGTCTTTCGTCCAGGTCCGCCTGTTTGATGGCCTGACCTTCAACCCTCGCGAGCTCGGTGTCCGGGTCAATCACCTCGGCCATGATGACGCTGTCGGCAGCCATTGAAACCCCGTACTTGGCCTTGAATTCGTCCAGAAGGTCATCATGCACCTGCCTGCGCTTCATATAGGACAGCCGGGAGTGTATGTCCTCTCTGCATTCCGCGAAGGGGCGGATCGAATCCCCCTGGCCCACTCTGAAGTCCTCAGGGTGCTGTTCGTAGTAGTACACGAGCTCGGAATCGGCGACGGCGCTCCGGATCTCTATGACCTTGTCATAGTAATGCCTTATGAGCACGTTCCGCTTTATCCTGTCCACCTCGGCCCTGAGGTCCTCCCTCTTATCAAGACCGGTGGCCTTAGCGTCCTTGTAGAACAGCTCTTCCTCGATAAGGCCATCGAGCAGGCGCTTCTTGCCGTCGGGTGAATCGAACTGCTGGCGCATATAGGCCGGCATTCCCTCCACCCTCTCCTCCAGCTGGGCCTCGGTTATTGCGGTGCCATCGACCTTTGCCAGGACGCCCTCTTCGGGCTCCTTCGCGCAACCGAGCCAAACACAGGCTATCGCGATAACAATCAGTAGCGGTCCGCCACTCCTCTGCAAGGCTAGCCCCCCTTCCTCAGCTCGCTTTCTTGACGACCCAGACCTTCACGCGGGCCTCCACGTCCGTATGCAGCTTGATCGGAATCGTGTAAACGCCCAGGGCCTTGAGCGGCTCTTCAAGGATTATCTTCTTTTTGTCAATGTCGTAGCCCTGCTTCTTGAGAAGCTCCGCGATGTCGCCGCTGGTCACGGCCCCGAAAACGCGGTCATCCTCTCCGGCCTCAACCTCCGCCGTGCAGGAAATCTGGTTCAGCGCCTTGGCGACCTCCTCGGCCTCACGCTGCATCTTGACTTCCCTAACGGCCTTCCTTCTCTCTTCTTCCTTGAGCATCTTAAGGCCGCTGGCGGTCGCCGGCAGGGCGAGTCTCCTGGGCAGCAGGTAGTTCCTGGCGTAGCCGTCCTTTACCTGGACTTTCTCGCCGCCCTTACCCAGGTTCTTAACGTCCTCGATTAGAATGACTTCCATTCTGTTCCCTTCCTCTTACTTGAACTGCTCTGAGGTGAAAGGCAGAAGTGCAAGGTGCCTCGCCCGCTTGATCGCCGTCGTCAGCTGGCGCTGGTGCTTTGCGCACACCCCGGAGATCCTCCTCGGCACGATCTTGCCCCGGTCGGTAATGTACCGGGAAACCCTGCGCTCGTCCCGCCAGTCGATGTAGGGTATCTTATCGACGCAGAACAAGCAGACCTTCCTCCGTCTGTAATCTCTAGCCACTTTGCTTACCTCCTCGGATTCATGCTAGAAAGGCACATCATCATCGCTATCAGACATCCCGGCCATGCCGCCGGTCTCCACGAACTCGTCTTCCGGGACCTGGGGCTTGGCGATCCGGTCAAGGAACTGGATCCTGTCAGCCTGGACCTCTATGGTGCTTCTCTTCTGACCGTCCTGAGTTTCCCAGCTCCTGCTTGAGAGTCTTCCCTCCACGAACACAGCGCTTCCCTTGCGAAGGAACTCCGCGCAGGTCTCCGCCTGTCTGCCCCATGCCACCACGTTCACGAAGGCGGTCATCTCCTTCCACTCGCCGTCCCGGGCCTTATACCTCCGGCTCGAGGCGATACCCATTTGCGTCACAGCCCTGTCGCTGGCCGTGCGCCGCAGCTCCGGGTCGCGCGTGAGTCTTCCGGTCATTATGACCTTGTTAACTTCAGGCAACCTAATGTCCGCCATCTTTCGCCCCCCTGTCACTCTTAAACCCCCGACAGACTATTGACCGACAGCTTCCTGCTCTTCCGGGGAGTCCGTTCCTTTGCCGCGCTCAGGGCAGGTTACAACGATATGCCTGAGCACTCTCTCATTGAGCCTGTAAACCCGCTCTATCTCGCCGATGCTCGCAGGCTTCGACTTGAACTTGATGTGAGTATAAATGCCCTCGGTCTTACCCTGTATCTCATAAGCCAGCTTGCGTTTGCTTGAGGCCTCCACATCCAGAATCTCTCCGTCAAGCCCCGTAATGACGCTCCGGACCTTTTCGACTTCTTCTTTTACCTCGTTCTCTCCCAGGTTGGGATCCAGAATGAAGATGGTCTCGTACTCTCTCATAATCCACCCCTTTCACCTTCCGAACTTGATCAGTATAACATCTCCGTCTCTTACTATATATTCCTTGCCCTCGGTTCGGGCAAGCCCATTTTCCCGCGCCTTCTGCATGCTTCCGGAGGACATAAGTTCATCAAATGCCACCACTTCCGCACAGACGAACTTATCGTACATGTCGGTGTGGATCTTCCCCGCCGCCTTCCTCACGCCCGTACCCTTACTTACAGTCCACCCCTTGGTTTCCTCACCCTTGATAGTAAAGAATGTTATCACCTCAAGCAAACCATAGCAAGCTCTAACGAAGCGGTCCAGGGCGCATTGGTCGAAGTTGAAGGCCCTGAGGAGCGGGGCCGCCTCTTCCGGCGGGAGTTCAGCGAACTCGGCCTCGAGCTTGGCGCTCACCGGAAGAACCGCCGCCCGGCGCTTCCCGGCCAGCGCTTCCAGCCGGGCCACGCATTCGGCGGTAGCGGCCGAGGCCGCGTCCTCCCCGACATTGGCCACGAAAAGCGAAGGCTTCGAGGTCAGGAGTCTCAGCCCGCCCAGCTCATGCTCAAGGTCCGGGTCTTCCAGGTGCCCGGCGTCAAAGACCTTTCCCTCATCCAGGCTCGCCCTGACGCACTCGAGAAACTCCGCCTCCTTGCGGGCCTTGGCGTCGCCCGACCTGGCGATCTTGGATATCTTCGAGAGCCTCCTGTCCACGACCTCCAGATCCGAAAGGAAGAGCTCGGTCTCGACGGCTTCCACGTCCCGAACGGGGTCGATCTCGCCTTCTACATGGACCACGCCGGGGTCCTCGAAACACCTCACCACATGCGCCACCGCATCCACGTCGCGAATATGTGAAAGAAACATATTGCCCAGACCCTCGCCCTTGCTGGCTCCGCGCGCGAGGCCGGCGATGTCTACGAACTTGAGAAGCGGGTGCGTGAGCTTCTCCGGGTTGAGAAGCCCGCCCAGCCTGTCCAGCCGCTCGTCCGGAACCTCCACGACCGCTATATTGGGGTCGATGGTGCAATACGGATAGTTGCTGGCGTCGGCGCTGGCTCTGGCCAGCGCGTTGAAGAGCGTGGATTTGCCCACGTTGGGAAGTCCCACCAGGCCAATCTCCATTACTCCAGAAGCCTCCTGTTGTGCACGCTCATCGCCCGGTCCAGACCGTCCCGGAAGACGGCCAGCAGGGCCTCACCGGCGGCGGCCGCCATCTCCTTAAGGTGCGCGCGTTCGCGCGCCGGGAATTCGGACAGCACGAAATCGGCGGCGTCGACTCCCTCGGGAACGGGGCCTATGCCTATCCTGAGCCGCGGGAACTCCTCCGTGCCGAGCTGGGCGATAATGGAATTGAGCCCGTTGTGGCCGCCGTCGCTGCCGCTCCGCCGGATTCTCAAGCTCCCGAACGGCAGATTGAAGTCGTCGCAAACCACGAGGAGTTCGTCGGGCCGGAGCTCGAATCCATCCACGATGTCGACCGCGCTGATGCCGCTCAGGTTCATATAGGTGGTATTGTGGGCAAGAATGAGATCGCTGTTGGGATCCCTTGCGAAGACGAACTCGCCGCGTCCCGCCTCGAGCCCGAGACCGAGCCTCTCGATAAGACCGATGACGGTATTCTTGCCGATGTTATGTCTCGTACCCGAATACTGATCGCCGGGATTGCCAAGCCCGAGCACAGCAGCCAAGTCAGGTTACTCCGACGAAGGGGCCTCTGCCTCCGATTCCCTCTTGTCCCCTTCCTTCTTTTCGCCTTCCTTCGCCTCCTCGGCCTCTTCGCCCTCAACGGCCTCTTCCTCTTCCGCCTTGGGCTTCTCTTCCACTACGGTCGGGGCGACGATGGTGATGACGGTCGTCTCGGGCTCGTCGATGATCTCACCGTCCGCAAACGTGAGGTCTCTGACCTGCAGGGAATCGCCGACATCGAGATCGGTTATTTCTATGGGCAGGTTCTCCGGGATATCGGCCGGAAGGCACCTGACCTCCACTTCCCTGTGGAGAACCTCCAGCACTCCGCCCTTGGTCCTGACGCCGATCGCCTCGCCCAGAATCTTTATGGGGACGTTGACGTGGACCTTCTTGGACATGGATATCTCCTGGAAATCGACATGCAGCACGTCCCTTCTGACGGGATGATACTGTATCTCGCGAATGATGGCCTTGCAACCGGGTCTCTTCGCACCGTCGATCGTCAGGTCCAGTATGACATTGCCGCCGGCTCTGGTATGGGTCACGTGATAGAAGTCTTTGAAGCTGACCTCAAGCACAACCGGGTCATGCCCTTCTCCGTAAAGCACACCCGGGACATTGCCGCCCTGCCTTATCCTGCGGGCCACGCCCTTGCCGGTCTCTTCCCTCAGTTTTGCTTTAAGCTCCGCTGTTGCCATGACATGCTCCCGTTCTTGACATCCGAGTCTAATTGAATAGAGAACTCACGGACTCGCCGTTGTGGATTCTCCTGATGGCTTCGCCCAGGAGCGGCGCCACCGACAGAATCCTGACCTTGTCAGCCTTCTTGCCGTCCGCCAGAGGGACGGTATTCGTGATGACAAGCTCCGTTATCGGGGATTTCTGTATCCTCTCAAGCGCATTCCCCGAGAGAATGCCGTGAGTGCAACCTACGTATATTTCCTTTGCGCCCTTTGCTCTGAGCGCGGCGGCGGCCTCGACAATCGTGCCGCCTGTATCAACAAGGTCGTCCAGGATTATAAGGTTCCTGCCTTCGACCTCACCAATCACGTTCATGACCTCCGAGACATTGGGCTTGGGTCGCCTCTTGTCGACCAGCGCCAGGGGGGCCTCCAGCCTCTTCGCTACGGCCCTCGCCATCTGCACGCTGCCCATGTCCGGGGATACTACAGTCAGGTCCTTGATTTCGAGTCCTTTAAAGTAATCAATAATAACCGGTGACGCAAACAGATGATCAAGCGGAATGTCGAAAAATCCCTGTATCTGGCCCGCATGGAGATCCACGGTCAGGACCCTGTTGGCGCCCGCCACGGTGATCAGGTTCGCCACGAGTTTGGCGCTGATGGCGACCCGCGGCTGGTCTTTCCTGTCCTGCCTGGCATAGCCGTAATAGGGCAGCACCGCGGTGATGCGCGAAGCCGACGCCCTGCTCGCCGCGTCGATCATTATGAGAAGCTCCAGGAGGTTCTCCGCGGGCGGGAAAGTGGGCTGGACGATGAACACGTCCACGCCCCTTACGTTCTCGTTGATCTTTACGAAGATTTCCCCGTCCGAGAACTGCGTTATCTCGCAGTCGCCGAGTTCTGTTTCCAGGAACTGAGCCATTTCTTCCGCTAGAGCTCTGTTAGCCCGTCCGGCAAAGATCTTCATCTGGGTTGAGTCCTTTCTCCGTTTGTCACATCCTCCGTTGTCCTGCAGGAATCGGTACCAGGCTGGTCGGCTGGCATAAACTGGCTGGGGCGGGAGGATTCGAACCCCCGATGCAGGGACCAAAACCCTGTGTCTTAACCACTTGACGACGCCCCACCGCTAGCCGGCACTTCGCTCCAGACCTACGCCCTCGGCCTGATCGCTGAATTCCGAAAGAACGGCCTTCTCGATCATATCTCTTATATCTGAACTTATCGGAAATGCAAGGTCAAAAAACTTGCCTGACTTCTTTCGGGCGTTGGGCATCTGAAGAAAAGCGCGTTTCCGCCCTTCTATTATCTTGATGCCGGTTATCGCGATGCAGTCGTCAATAACCAGAGACGCGAATCCCCGCAGTTTCACTTCCTCAAAAGGGCGCACCTTCACCGATGTGATCCGGAAGTCCGGACAGTTGGATCCGATCACGGCCTTCTCGGGAACGCCTGCCTCGCCGCGAATCTGCCGGGTATACTCGTCGAATACCACGCGCTCGAGAGTATCCCTTGCCTCCTTGCCGATTGGATGAAACACCTCAAAGACCTGCCCCTCTTTCGAATACCTACGGGGCATGGCCACGTACCTGCGCTTATTGCCTTCGACAATGCGCATGGCGCGCAACACGAAGCAATCACAGAGCGTTACGCTCGCAAAGCCAAGTACACGCTGTCTCTCCACGGGCGAGACCCTGACATTGGTGATGACCATGCTGCCTCAGGCCTCCTCTCCCCGAAAATTAACTCCAAAGACACATTAGCATCGGGTTAAGTCCCGCCTCACGAACAGGTGCTCACGCCAGATTCTTCGAAACTCGAGCAGTACACGCTCAAGCCCCCGTCCTTAAAACGCGCGATAATCTCCGCCGCATCACCTTCCTTTTCAAAGATCCCGAAGACGGCCGGCCCGGAGCCCGACATGAGGGCCCCCAGGGCTCCCGCCTCCAAAAGCCCCTCCTTGATCCTTCGGACCAATGGGTGGGTCTCAAAAACAAGTCCTTCGAACCTGTTGTATAACAACGAATTAAGTGACTCCACAGCCCCTTCTAGAGCGTCCGTCTTGATTTTACTCCCAGCGCTCCGGCTTGTCAACCCCGTTCTAAGGGACTCGTAAGCCCACCTCGTGCTCACCTTAAGGGGGGGCGCCACCACAACCACGCAAAGCGGCGGCAGGCATTTCAGTTGCGTCAGCATCTCCCCCCGCCCCCTCCCCAGGGCGCATCCTCCCTTGAGAAGGAAGGGTACGTCGGAGCCAATCTCCGAGGCGGCTTCGAGAAGGTCCTCATCTGTGAGCCCGAGCCCGAATATGCGGTTGACGGCCACCATGCTCGCCGCTGCGTCTGCGCTGCCGCCCCCGAGGCCCGCGCTTACCGGTATGCGCTTCTCAAGGTCGATATGCACTCCCCCACGGCCCTCTCCCAGCAACCGCTTCGCCGCCAGCAGGGCCAGATTGGACTCGTCCCGCGGGACATCGGCGCTCCCTGCGGAAAGCCTGAAACCGCTCTCGCGCCGGGTCACGGTCAGGCAGTCGGATATCGAGATGGTGTGGAACACCGTCTCTATGTCGTGGTAACCATCCGGCCGCCGCCCCAGAACGTCGAGGTACAGGTTCACCTTGGCGTTACAGCGAAGCTTGAGGCAGTCTTGATCGCTCATGGCCGGCGTCAAGAAGTGTAAAGGACAAGGCCCGCCACCACGAGCCAGAGAATGATGTCCACGACCAGCGGTACGTCCGAGGCCAGTATCTCGGAGGGGCTTCCTCCCCTGTGCTTCACTATTACGAGGTGCATATATCTGAACAGCCCGTAGACTACGAACGGCACCGTGTAGATCAGGCCGGCCGTATTGAACTTGGCGACCGTTGCCGGCCAGATGGTGTATATGGAGTAGGCGATGACCGTCGCGGCCGTCACGACCGCGATCACGGCGTCCAGAAACTCGACCGTGTAATCGTCGAGGCTCTTCCTGTGCCTGGCGGCCTCCTCCGAAAGCAGTGTGACCTCGTGCCGGCGCTTGTTGAAGCCTAAGAAAAGCGCGAGGAAAAGCGTGCATACGAGCAGCCACGGCGAAATCAGCACGCCGGGCTGGATGGCCTTGAGAACCTCCACGCCCGCAATCGCCCGCAGCACGAAGCCTATCGATATTATGAGCACGTCCAAAACGACGGCGTTCTTAAGACCCAGCGAGTAGACAATCATGAGGAAGTAATAGACCAGGCCCGCCCTGAAGAAGCCCGTTCCCAGCAGGCTCGCAAGCACCAGCCCGCCCAGCCCCAGGAGGACGCCGAAGATGAGCGCGCCCGACCGCGGGATGCTGCCGCTGGCAATGGGCCGACCGGATTTCACCGGGTGCACGCGGTCCCTCTCGTAGTCACGGACATCGTTGAAGATATAAATCGACGCCGAGAGCAGGCAGAAGACGCCGAAGGCCTCAAGGCTCCTCAACGCCATCTCCGGGTTGAAGAGATTGCGGGAGAACATGAGGGCTGCAAGCACGACCAGGTTCTTGCTCCACTGGAGCGGCCTCATGGATCTTATGTAATAGCCGGCTTTACCCATTCACGACTCCCTCATGGCCGCCGTCCGAGTTCCTGAGGACATCCCGTATCTTGCTTACCAGGAGATCTATGGCCACCGCGTTGTGCCCGCCCTCCGGGACTATTATATCGGCGTAGCGCTTGCTCGGTTCCACGAACTGAAGGTGCATGGGCCTGACCGTGGCGACGTACTGCTCTATGACCGAGTCCGCGGAGCGCTTGCGCTCCTTCATGTCCCGGAGGAGCCGCCTGATGAACCTCTCGTCGGAATCCGCGTCTATGTATATCTTGATGTCCATGAGCGACCGGAGCTCCTCGTCCTCAAGAACCAGAATGCCCTCGAGGAGCACTATCTCAGCGGGCTCCACCCTCAGCGTCTCCTCGCATCGGGAGTGGGTCTTGTAATCGTACTTGGGCCGCCTGATGGTCTCCCAGTTCCGGAGCTTCCTGAGATGATCGATGAGGAGCTCGTTCTCGAAAGCCGACGGGTGGTCGTAATTGAGCTTCTCGCGCTCTTCGAATGGCAGGTCCGAGCGGTCGCGGTAATAGGAGTCGTGCGGCAGTATAAGCACGTTCTTCGCGCTGAAGCGCGACTTGACGTTGACCGCGACCGTCGTCTTGCCCGATCCCGTTCCTCCGGCCAGGCCGATTATGACAGGTTCCATCCTAGCCACTGGGCATTGACCTCAGGATAAGGAAAACGCCGAAACATATGAGCAGCGTCCCCAGTATGGCGAGCGCCGTGACCTCCTCATGGAGGAAGTACTTGGATACCAGCACGATGACTATGTATCCGACGCTGATCATGGGATACGCTATGCTCAGGTTGACCCTGGAGAGAATGATTAACCACGACATGGCGCTTATGAAGTAGAGCAGGAAGCCGAGCAGCACGTAGTAATTGCCGACGGCGCTTCCCAGAAAGCTCGTGATGGACTTGATGCCCAGGGAACGCGTGATGCCCGATGACGCACCCGAGGAAACCATCATTACCCCGCGTTTGAGCGAGAGCTGCCCCAGCACCCCGAGCACTACGCTGAAAAGAAGCAGCGCGAAGTTCTTCAGCATACGATAAGCCTCCTCTGGCCGTTTCGATTTCGGGGTAGTATAACAGGAAATCCCCGCCACACAAAACAAAAAGCCGCCCTGGGGTCAGGTCATGGGGTCAGGTCTCGGAATGCACAGTCCATCGAAGTCGATCTCGGCGAGGTTTCCCATAGGCCCCATCCGGCCATCAAGAGCCTCCGGAACCCGGCGCCAGGAGGTTCTTGACATTTACTAGTAATACTAGTAAATATCAACCGGGGGGAATACGATGAAAAAGGTGGTATGGGCCAACAAGTCAAACGGCCAGTTGTGCGTGACAATTCCCAAGAACTCAGGTATCAGAGAAGGCGACATAGTCAGCATTGAGAAGGAGAAGACCAAAACGGTCGTATATACTGCGGTCACCGCGGATCTTTTCCATTACGGGTACCTCAGGCTGCTTGAGAGCGCCAACGAGCTGGGTGACTTTCATATCTGCGGCGTTCTGACGGATGACGCAATCAAATCCTATAAGGAGGAGCCCGTCTGTGGATTCAGGGAGAGGATGGCAATAGTGTCGGCCCTGAGATGCGTCGACATGGTAATCACGCAGAAGGAGCTTGACCCGACGGCTAACCTCAGGCGCATCAGAAAGCAGTTCGGCAACGTCAAGGTGATACTGGTCTACGGTTCCAACTGGAAGAGGGTACCGGGAAAGGCCTATGTAAAGAAAATAGGCGGCGAGATAGTACAACCCCCCTTCTATGAGAAGCTGTCGACGGAAAACATAGTAGGCAAGATCCGCAGGATATATACGAAAGGAGGGAACGAGAGTGGCCAGAGTATACGTCGGCATGTGCGCAGATCTCGTACATCACGGCCACATCAACATAATCAGAGAGGCAAGCAAGCTGGGGGACGTAACCGTAGGTCTGCTGACCGATGAGGCCATAGCGAGCTACAAGCGGGTCCCCCTGCTGTCCTACGAGCACAGGAAGGCCATAATCGAGGGTATGAAAGGCGTCTCAAGCGTGATACCCCAGGATACGCTGGACTATGTGCCCAATCTCCTCAAGGTCAAGCCCGACTACGTTGTCCATGGCAGCGACTGGAAGACGGGTGTCCAGCAGCAGACGCGCGCCCGCGTAATAGAGGCCCTCAAGAGATGGGGCGGCAAGCTCGTCGAGCCCGAGTATACCGAAGGGGTGTCGTCAACGCAGCTCATCAGAGACGCTTTGCAAATAGGAACCACGCCCGACCTGAGGCGCAAGAAGCTCCGCAGGCTGCTGGAACTGAAGCCCATAGTGCGGATACTCGAAGTGCACAACGGTCTGACAGCCCGCATAGTGGAAAAGACCAGGATTGTCGAGGGCGATACGGCGAGGGAGTTCGACGGCATGTGGGTGAGCAGCCTCACGGACTCGGCTGCGAAAGGCAAACCGGATACCGGGGCGGTGGACTTCACGTCCCGGCTTGCGACGATAGAGCAGATCGTCGACATCTCCACCAAGCCCATAGTGGTTGACGCAGACAATGGCGGGCTCACGGAGAATTTCGTTTTCCTGGTCAAGTCGCTCGAGCGTCACGGAGTCTCGGCCGTTATCATCGAGGACAAGACCGGCCCCAAGCGGAATTCCCTTTTCGGGACCGATGTCAGGCAGACGCAAGACGATGTAGATGCGTTCAGTGAGAAAGTCCTGAGCGGCAAGAGAGCACAGGTCACCGAGGACTTCATGATCATCGCCAGAATCGAGAGTTTTATACTCAAGAAGGGCCTGGATGACGCGCTCATGCGGGCGCGCTCATACATCGATGCCGGCGCTGACGGAATCATGATACACAGCAGAGAGAAGGATCCAGGGGAGATTCTCGAGTTCGCGGCAGAATACCGCAAGCTGGCTCTCCGAGTCCCCCTTGTGGCGGTTCCTTCGACCTATTGCGCAATAACCGAGGAGGAGCTCATGGAGGCCGGCGTGAACATAGTCATCTATGCCAATCACCTCCTCAGAAGCGCCTACCCGGCCATGGTGAGAACTGCCGAGAGCATACTCAAGCACCACCGATGTCTGGAGGCCGGCCAGGAGTGTCTGCCCATTGCCGACATACTCACACTCATACCTGGAGCGGGCGAATGAAATGCGAAGACCTCTGGGGTATACTGAAAAAGAAGGGCCTGACCTTCTTCACGGGCGTGCCCGACAGCACTTTCAATGACTGGATGAGGTTTCTGGCCGACAACCACGGCAGGGGTCTACACAACATCATCGCCTGCAATGAATGCGAGGCCGTGGCAATAGCCGCGGGCCGTTATCTCGCCACCGGCAGCCTCGCCGTGGTCTACATGCAGAACGCCGGCCTTGGAAAGGCCGTGAATCCTCTGACATCGCTCGCCGACCCCGAAGTCTACTCAATCCCCATGGTGCTGATGATCGGTTGGAGAGGCGAGCCCGGGAAACAGGACGAGCCCCAGCACAGGAAGATGGGCAGGATAACGCTTCCCCTGCTCGAAGTGCTGGAAGTCCCGTATGCCCACCTACCCCGAGACTCGGGAGAAGCGGCCGGGCTGATTAAGGAAGCCGTGTCATGCGCCCTCGAGCGAAAGACACCATACGCGCTCATAGTAAAGAGGGACACGTTTGAGCATTACGATTCGACCACCATCGATAAGCGCAAGTGCACGATGACGAGAGAGGAGGCTATCACGGTGCTCCTCGACAACCTGCGCGGCGATGAACTCATAGTATCGACCACCGGGAAGACGTCGAGAGAGGTATTCGAATACCGCGAGTCGAGGGGCCAGGGCCATCAATCGGATTTTCTCACGGTGGGCTCTATGGGCTGCTCGGCGTCGATAGCGCTTGGACTGGCGCTCGGGAAAGAGAACAGAAGAGCCGTCGTGCTGGACGGCGACGGAGCGGTCATAATGCAGGAAGGGGCCCTGTCGACCATCGGGCATTACCTGCCGCCGAACCTCTATCATGTGGTGTTCGATAATCATTCTTACGACTCAACGGGCGGACAGCCGACAACCTCGCCGACTGTCAGCTTCGAGCGCCTCGCCCTTGCGAACAACTACAGGGGCGCGGAAACCGTGGAGAATCGAGAGGATTTGGATCGGGCCTGTAGAGAAATGCTCTCAGCCGACGGGCCGCGCATGCTGATTGTCAGGGTCAAGAAAGGCGCCCGGAAAGACCTCGGCAGGCCGACAACCACCCCGATCGAGAACAAAGAGGCTTTCATGAGTGACCTCCAGGGGGGCGACGGTGCAGACCGAATACGTCGGTAAAGGCGCGATTGAGGCTCTGCCCGACATTCTGCGGGTTCATTCACCTTCCCGCATCTTCCTGGTTAGGGGCGGGGATTCCTATGATACCTCAGGCGCCAGAGGCTTGCTGGAGCCACTCCTTGGACGGATTGAACACACCGCGTTCTCCGACTTCTCAACGAACCCGGAGATTGGGGACATCGAAAGAGGCGTTGTCCGTCTCATGGACTCGGGTTGCGATCTTGTCCTCGCGGTAGGCGGGGGAAGCGTAATCGACATGGCCAAGTCCGTCAACGTACTCGCAGCCCAACAGGGAGAGCCTCGGTCATACGTGCTTAAGCGCGAGGAGATGCGAAAGGCCGGCAATCCCCTAATCGCGATACCGACGACAGCAGGTTCCGGAAGCGAAGCCACGTGTTTCGCCGTGGTTTACATGGAGAAGACCAAGTACTCACTGGAGCATGAGTCAATGCTCCCGGCATCCGCTATAGTAGACCCGGTGCTTACAATGAGCCTCCCTCCCGCCGTAACTTCGGTGACGGGCATGGATGCGCTGTGCCAGGCCATTGAGTCATACTGGAGTGTAAACTCCACCGAGGAATCGACATACTACGCCGCGGAGGGTATTCGACTCGCCATGGACAACCTTGAGGAAGCGGTGAACGCCCCATCTGAAAGGGCAAGGGAAGCCATGGCGCGGGCAGCTCATCTCGCAGGCAAGGCCATTAACATCTCCAAGACATCGGCAAGTCACGCCGTATCATATCCCATAACTTCATATTTCGGGGTTGCGCACGGACACGCGGTGGGCCTTACGCTGCCGTCCATGCTCGTTTATAATTCACGCGCAACCGAGGATGACGTATTGGACAAGAGAGGTCTGGCATACGTCAAGAAAACCCTTGATAAACTGGTCTCGCTGATAGGGGTCTCCGACCCCGGGGAAGCCGCGGAGACATTGACCGGCCTGATGGGGCGAATCCATCTCGAGACTCGCCTTCGCGACCTCGGAATCAATAAGGAGGACATATCGGTGATCGTCGAGAACGGGTTCAATCCGGACCGGGTGAAGAACAATCCCAGACTGCTAACCCGGGAGTCCCTCACGGACATGCTTAACCGAATAGCATGACGGGATTCTCAATCTCTTACTTGATCCGCTCCACGGTGGGCGCGTCGTTATCCAGAGGATTCGAGATGCCGTTCACGGCCCTGTAGTCGCCACGGGCGATTTCTCCGAGCCTGCGGGTGTAGTATGGGAGGTTCGGGCTGTCCTGAGCAGCGGTCTCATGAGGGTGCCAGAGATGTAAAGGAAACTCGTGGCGGAACACCGTCCTGCCCACTACCCCGGCGCGATAGAGCCTGCGCCCCAGGTCGTCGTCCTCCGCTCCCCAGCCCCTGTAGTTCTCGTCGAACCCGTCAACCCTGAGGAGGTCGTCGCGCGCAAGACCGAAATACCCGCCACGCACCTTGGGTCTGTATCGCCTGCATGGCAATAACTTGCCCATATGGTAATAGAAGCTGTCTTTGTAGTATTGCCGGCGCACCACTTTGAGCTGGGCCGTCGACAGAAGGCTCAGGTAATCACATCGGACGACCTCATCAAGTGTTACAAGCGCCGATTGCTCCTCACTCAGAAGCACGGGGAAAGCCACCAGGAATTCCCCAGGGCGCCCGAACTCCGAATACAGATTCAGATAACCCCTGGTAGCGAGAACATCCTGATCCCAGAAGACGATATAGTCCCCCTCAGCCTCGCGTATGCCGTTATTCCTGCTCCTCGCCAGCCTGAATCCCCGGTTTTCCTGGCGGATGTACTTGATTGAACCGAATTCCAGATTCGCTGCATACTCCCTCACCGACGATGCCACGTCGGTTTCCGAGCCGTCGTCGATTATCAGAACCTCGTCCGGAAGGCGGCTCTGGTGGTTCAGGCAGAGGAGTGACAGCCGAAGCAGGTCGGGGCGTTCATATGTGCTCAGGATCACCGAGATTTTCATCGTCGAAGTGCCGTTCGTCTACCTGACTATCTTCTTCCTGTTCCTCTTCAGGATGACGTCGGTCCGGAAGGCGTTCGCCGGCCCCATGGCCCAGTCCCAGTCCCTGATGGGCGTCCGCCAGCTCTCGCCGTATTTCGTCTCCACGTACTTCAGAGTGTCCGCAGGGACATTGAAACGCGCACCGTAGAATTCGATTTCCCTCAGGTCGAAGGGCTCATAGTAGTACTTGATCAGATTGCGCTTTCTTCCCTTGTCAATCCCCTCCCAGCCCGCGTGCCAGATGCGGTCGCCCTCGCGGTAGAAAAAGAAGAGGTCGACATTCACCCGGTTCCTGACAAAAGACAGCTCGAGCCCCCGCTTCTTCTCGCCCAACACGTACTTCACCTCGAATCCTCTCTCCCGGAATGCCGGCACGATGTCTTCGGAGTAGGATTCTATCATGAGGCCGAGATCGACGTCCCTGTCATGTTCGATGAAGTCCCCCTCGCGGAAATAACCGAGGAGCGTGCCGTCGGTGAGCCAGAAACTTATTCCCAGCGAGTCGAGGATTGATCGCGCATCGAGCAGGTTCTCCACCACGACTTGCTTGGATACCGGCTGAGGCCGCCTGTCTTTCTTGAGTCCCAGGAGCCTCAGGAAAACGCTCTTAAGATGTGCCATACCCGAATCCTGTCCGGAATTGTGCGGAAGCTCTCAGACCGCTGAGCTTGTTTCTGAAGTCTACTCCCCGTACAGCCCCGTCTCGGCGTGTTCGCATATCATGTGGCCTATGGCGATATGCGCCTCCTGAATGCGCTGAACCTCATCCGACGGCACGATAATGGGAATATCGCAGAGAGGAGCGAGTTTACCGCCCCCGCACCCTGTTAGGCCTATTGTCTTCATCTTCATGTCGCGCGCTGCGTTCACCGCCTCGAGTACGTTGGGCGAGTTGCCGCTCGTACTTATGGCGATGAGTATGTCCTTCGCGCTTCCGAGAGACGCCACCTGCCTCGAGAACACCGTGTCGAAACCCAGGTCATTCGCCTGGGCCGTCAGCAGCGACGGATTGGTGGTTAGCGCTACGGCCGCCATGGGCTCGCGGACCTTCCTCATCTTGACCGTCATCTCGGTGGCGATGTGCTGCGCGTCGGCCGCGCTACCCCCGTTCCCGCAGAGAAGTACCTTGCCGCCGCCCTTGAGCGTCTCGAGAACGGCATTCGCCGCGGCCGCGATGTCGTCGCAACATGTATCCGAAGTCCGGAGATAAAGGTCACTTCCCGATTTCAGAGTCTGCTTAACCCATTCGCATGGCATTCTGCGCTCACCTCACTTGCTAACCTGATTATTGGGCCGCCTCTCGCCTCGCGAGGTGCTCACGTAGACCCTGCTTCCAGTCGGGAAGCGGCTCGAGGCCGGCGTGTCCGATGACCAGACTCCCGAGCACCGAGTTCTTGGGGCGGGCCGCTTTGGTAACATACTCGCTGCTGGACACGGGCTTGATCTCGGCCTCCAGGCCCGCCAGTTCGAGGGCGGTCCTGGCGAATTCATACCAGGTGGTCTCTCCCGAGTTGGCCATGTGAAGCGTCCCCTCGACTCCCTTCTCCAGGGCCGCCCTGATTCCCCGCGCCAGGTGATACGTGTATGTCGGGCTGCCCCGCTGGTCGTCCACCACCCTCAAGGGTGCGCCCTCTCTCGCCCTCGCGAGTATCGTATCAACGAAGTTCTTGCCGTTTGGCCCGTATAGCCAGGATGTCCTGACGATGAGATGGCGTGGGTTCAGAGAGGAGGCGTATCTCTCCCCGAAGAGCTTTGTGAGTCCGTAGAAATTTATAGGGGCCGGAATGTCGGTCTCGACATAGGGAGAATCTTTTGATCCGTCGAAGACATAGTCGGTGCTCACGTATATAAGGCGGGCGCCCGCGTCCCTCGACGCCTTGGCCATATTCATCGTGCCCACCGCGTTGGCGTTGAAGGCCTCGTCCTTCTGGTCCTCGGCGTCCTCAACCCTGGTAAAGCCCGCGAGATGCACCACAATCTCGGGGGCCAGCGCTTCAATGGCCTCGAGCACCGCCTCGCCGTCAAGAATATCGAAATCCTCTATGTCCACGCCGGCCACGTCATGACCTTGAGCGAGGACGTCACACATGTCGGTTCCCATCATGCCCCGGGCGCCGGTGACCAGTATTTTCAAGAGCGACCTCCCCCCGTTCTTCAGTCCAGCACGATGTGGCTGTAGTCGCCCACCATGAAGCTGCATGCCTTCGGGCGCTGAGCATGCTTCTCTATCACTACGTTCTTGCCGACAAGGCTGCTTTCGATTCGCGCCCCCACATCCACTATCTTACTGCGCTCTAAGATTATGCTGTGCTCTATTTCGCTGCCCGTTATCTCGCAGTCATAGTAGATGGATGTGAACGGCCCTATATACGAATTGACGATCCGCGTGTTTTCACCGATTATGAGCGGCCCCCTGAGGATGGAGTTCTCTATCCTGGCGCCCCTGCCTATCACCACCTTGCCGTCGGTCTTGGACGTCGAGTCGATGTCACCGTCGATGGAGGGCTCTATGCGCTCGAGAATCATCCGGTTGGCCTCCAGCATGTCCTCCAGCTTTCCTGTGTCTTTCCACCACCCCTCGATGATCCGGAACCTCACGTCGAAATCATGCTCTATCAGGTACTGTATGGCGTCTGTTATCTCGAGCTCGTCCCTCCAGGAGGGCTTTATCCTGTCCGCCGCCTCGAATATGCTCTCATCGAACATGTAGACGCCTACGAGCGCGAGATCCGTCTTGGGCTCTTTGGGCTTCTCCACAAGGCGCGCCACCCTTTCTCCCCGAAGCTCGGCGACGCCGAAGTCCTGCGGATTCGGCACGTGGGCGAGCAGTATCTGGGAGTTCGGCGACAGCGATTCGAACTGCTCTACGAACTGCTTGATGCCCTCGATAATGAGGTTGTCCCCCAGATAGACAATGAACCTGTCAGTGCCGACGAAGTCCCTGGCTATCTTCACCGCATGCGCAAGGCCGAGCGGGGCCTCCTGCCTGATATACGTCGCCTTGACTCCGAACTCCGACCCGTCTCCCACCGCCGCCTCGATCTCCGCAGCCGTGTCGCCGACGACTATTCCTATGTCGGTTATGCCCGCGTCTCTGATCGCATCGATTCCGTAAAAGAGAATGGGTTTGTTGGCCACCGGGACCAGCTGCTTGGCACCCGTATGGGTTATCGGTCTGAGCCTTGTTCCCTTTCCTCCACTCAAGATAACGGCTTTCGTATCGATCAACCCCTTTCGCGGCAGGTCTCGCGTACGGCCCTGCTGAAGTCCTCCAGCATGCTTTCGCTTGCGTGTTTTTCTATTATGTCGCCGGTGACTATGAAAGTCGCACCTGACTTCACGAGTTCCCCCGCCATTTCAGGCGTCCTGATGCCTCCGCCGACCATGACCGGGACTGACACGTAATCCGAGACTGCCTTCACCATGCCCGCGGGCACGTGATTCTCCGCGCCGCTCCCGGCCTCGAGGAATACAGCCTTCATGCCCAGGTACTCCCCGGCCAGGGCATGAGCCATAGCTATCTCAGGCTTGTCCCCGGGTATCGCCAGCGTCTGGCTCATGAATTGTACTGATGTGGTCCGGCCCGATTCAACAAGAATGTACGCCACGGGAATAGCCTCTAGCCCCAGGTTCCGCACCAATGGGGCGGCCTTGACGTGCTCGCCGATGAGAAGGTCGGCGTTCCGCCCGCTTACGAGCGACAGGAACATGATGGCGTCGGCCCCGCCGGATACCTGCGTGGCGTCGCCCGGGAAAATCACCACCGGCACTTCGGAAGCTCTCTTGACGCGCCTTATGGCTTCATCGAAGCTCCCGCGCGTTACTATGCTGCCTCCTATGAAGACGAGGTCGGCATACCGGCTGATGAGCGCGACCCTTCCCTCGATGTCGTCCATCGGGATGCGGTCAGGATCGATCAGCACGACGTACCCCGCCCTGTCCGAAGTCTTGAAACTCAGCATGTGCTCGTATACGCCGGCCATTTTAGATCCCCGCCAGGTGCCTGACCATGCCGAAGTTGCGCGGCATGGATTTGATGAAGAACTTAACGAGCTTGCCGGACTCCTGAAGGCTGGCTCCTGAGGAGGAGTATTCGTCTATCAGGCCGACCAGTCTTGAGTACTCCGCGTCGGTAAGGGCGGTCAGCACCTTCTTGAGAGCATAGCGGAGCTTTCTCCACTTGAGCACGCCGTCGTATTTTTTCTTGAACTCGCGCTCCACATCTATGTAGGGCATCTCGCCCAGCGCCAGGACTGCCGCGTATTCGCCGCTCACGGCGGCGGACTCCAACGCGGGCACTATTCCGGCTCCCGAAACCGGGTCGGCGGCCCGCGCCGCGTCGCCGGCCAGAAAAAGGCCTCTGTAAAGACCCCTCGGCGCCTTCCTTACAGCCGGCACGCCGCCCACTATCGACCTCTCGATGTGCGCGCCCGGGCAGCGGCTTTTCATGAACTCCCCGAGATAATCATATGCGCGGCCGTCCGCGGCTCCGGACCTTATGCCTACCCCCACATTGGCCATGGAATCACCCTTGGGAAACACCCAGGCGTAGCCGCCGGGGGCGATCCGGCTGCCGAAATGAAACTCGACCATATGCCGGTCGACGTCCACCGAAGACACCGTGTTCTGCGCGCAGATGAAGACCTCATCGGTAGGGATATGCGTATCGAGGCCCCCAAGGCGCGCGACGCCCGACTGAATGCCATCGGCGGCGACCACGGCCCCGCAGGCCAGCTTGTCCCCCGAGGTCCCCCGGCCGTCCCCAAGGCACACTTCGAATCCTCCGCCGTCAAGCGGCTTCAGCCCCACCACCCTGCTTGAGGTCCTGATCTCCGCCCCGGCTTCTCTCGCCATGTCCGCCAGCCCCTTGAGGAACAGGTCCTTATGAAGAATGAAGCCGCAGCCGGGCTCATCGGCGCTCACGCAGTTGCCGTCCGGCGAGAAAAACCTGCCGCCATGAACCTCGCTCGCGATCCAGCCGGCATCGATGTCGACAAACTGCGATATACCTCTGGTCCCCACGCCCTCGGCGCACCTTATCTTCTCGCCGATATCGCCCTCCTTCTCGAGCAGGAGCGTTCTTGCTCCTCGGCGCGCGGCGACGATCGCCGCCCAGAGGCCGGCGCAGCCTCCGCCGGCGACAATGACGTCATAGTCGCGCAAGGTGCTCCTCCTTGAGAATACCGTGGGGACAGACCCTGACACAGTCGCCGCAGCCGGTGCATCGACCGCTCTGCACAATCACCGCCCCGGGGACGTAGTCTATCGCCTGTGCCGCGCATACCGCGGCGCATACTCCGCAGGCCCACTCACAGGGGAACTCGGCCAGGCGTCTTTCTTCTGTTTTATCCAGCAATATCGGCAACTACCTCACGACAGGCCTTGAGCGCATCGCCGAGCGCGCCGGGGTCCTTGCCGCCGGCCTGGGCGAAAGTGTCTTTGCCGCCACCCTTGCCCCCGACCATCTCGCCGATCTTCTTGGCTATGAATGAGGCCTTCACGCCGCGGCTGTCAACTAGCTCCTGGTCTACGCTGACAACGACCACTGCCCGCCCGCCGGCGCCGCTGCCCAGACAGATTACCCCGCTCGGGAGCTTGTCGCGCACCCGGTCCACGAGATGCTTCAAGAGATCCATATTGGCGCCCGCGACTTCGGCGCTTACGACGGCCATGCCGTCAACATCTTCTCCTCTGCCGATAAGGTCGTCGACCTGGCCCGAGGCCATCTCCTGCCTGACTTCGGCGAGCTCCTTCTCAAGCGCCCTGACCCTCTCTGACAACCTGCGCGCGGCGTCTTCGAGCTCCCTGGCGGGCACCTTGAGGGCTGCCGACACATTCTGCAGCTCGCGCGACGCGGCGCGCGCGTCCTCCAGTGCGGCATGCCCGGTAAGGGCTTCGATTCTCCTGACGCCGGCGGCGATGCCCGACTCCGAGGCGATCCTGAAAAGCCCTATCTCCCCGGTGTTCGTCACATGCGTCCCGCCGCACAGCTCGCAGCCGGAGTTCTCTATCTCCACCATGCGCACCTGCTGGCCGTACTTCTCGCCGAAGAGCGCGACGGCTCCCCTGGCCCTGGCATCTTCATAAGCCATCACCGACCAGCCCACCGGGACGTTGCTGAGCACTTTTTCGTTCACAATCGACTCGACCTTGCGGAGCTCATCCTCTCCCACCGGCTCGTAATGAGTGAAGTCGAATCTCAACCGGTCCGGGGCCACAAGCGACCCCGCCTGCCTGACGTGGCCGCCGAGAACCGACCTCAGGGCGGCGTGAAGAAGATGCGTCGCCGTGTGGTTTCTCTCGACGTCCTTTCTCCTCTCGAGGTCGATCTTGGCGACAACGCCGTCGCCCGCCGAGAGCGTGCCGTGTTCGACGAGCACCCTGTGCATTATCCTGGTGCCGCCGAACCACCTGACGTCCACGACCAGTCCCTTCCCCGAGGGCCCGACTATGGTTCCCACATCGGCCACCTGCCCGCCGCACTCGGGATAGAACGGGGTCCTGTCGAGCTCTATGTCGACCTCTTCATCCGCCGACGCGCTTGTTACCCGGCCGGGCTCCGAGCCCAGCGACTTTATCACCGTGGGAACTTCAAAGAGGTCGTAACCCACGAACGCTTCGGAAACCTCAGTGGCGCCTTCACCGGGTTCCAGCTCCCGGCCGATCTTGCTCGCCTGCCTCGCGCGCTCGCGCTGCTCCTCCATCTCGCGCTCGAATCCCTCGGCGTCGATACCCAGCCCGGCATTCGACGCCAGCTCATGCGTGATCTCGACCGGGAAACCATAGGTGTCGTAGAGCTTGAACACCGTCGCTCCGGGAACCCCTTTTCCCCCCTTCGATCCAATCTCTTCCAGGGCGGCGTTGAGTATGGACATGCCCCGCTGAAGGGTACCCTGGAATCGCTCCTCGTCCGACTTGATAATTATGGCTATCTGTTCGCGCTTGTCATCGAGCTCGGGGTACGCGCCCCTCATCACGTCTATGACCCTGCCGGCGACCCTGTATAGAAACGGCTTGTCCTGCCCGAGGTTAAGGGCCTTGACCACGGCGCGCCTTAAGATCCTCCTTATGACATAGCCCCTTCCCTCATTGGATGGAAGCGCGCCTTCGGAGATGGCGAAGCACAGCGCCCGCGCGTGATCTGCGATCACGCGGACGTTGACCTCATCGGCCTCCCCGCGGTCGCCGAAGTCGACCTCGTCCTTGATGAACTCGATTATGGGTTTGAAGACATCCGTGTCGAACAGCGAATCCGCCCCCTGGCAGACGACCGCGAGCCTCTCGAGACCCATGCCGGTATCGACGCCCTTGCGCTCGAGCGGGCCGCGGCTGCCGTCCGTGTCCTGGTAGAACTGGGGAAACACCAGGTTCCACACTTCAATGAACCGTCCGCAGTCGCAGGCCGGGTCGCATTCCACCTTGCCGCAGCCGGCCTCGGGACCGAAGTCGTAGTGGATCTCCGAGCACGGCCCGCACGGGCCGCTAGCGCCGGCCGGGCCCCAGAAGTTCTCTTCATCCCCGAGCCTGTAGACCCTGTCCTTGTCCACCCCCATGGAGTCAACCCAGATCTTCTCGCTCTCGCCGTCATCCACATGCACCGAGACCACCAGGCGGCCTACCGGGAGCTTCACGACATTGGTGAGGAAATCCCACGCCCACTCGATGGCCTCACGCTTAAAGTAATCGCCGAATGAGAAATTGCCCAGCATCTCGAAGAAAGTATGGTGCTTGATGGTGCGTCCCACCTCTTCGAGATCCGTCGCCCTGAGGCACTTCTGCACCGAGGCGGCCCGCGTAAACGGAATCTCGCCCTTGCAGGCATAGAACTGCTTGAACTGCACCATGCCCGCGACGTTAAAAAGCAGGGTCGGGTCGCCTTCGGGAACAAGCGAAGCGCTGGGCACGACGGTGTGCCCCTTCTCGCGGAAGTAATCGAGAAAAAGTCTCCTCAGCTCATCCGTTGTCATCACTTTCATCTCCGATGTATGGCTCCAGTACCGACTTCGTGGCCTCGCCTGCGATGTCGGATGTGAATCCACTCCTTAATAAATATGTATATATGCGTCGCTTCCTGGTTTCAAGAGGAACCGACCCCAGCCTCCTGAGGCGACCGCGAGCGGACCGCACCGCGACCGCCAGCTCGCTGTCCCGATCAAAGCCGGTCCTGAGCTCGTTCTCGACAATATCCCTGTCGACACCTTTGGAGAAGAGCTCCGAGGCGATACGCCGCTTCCCGTAGCCTTTCTTCTCCACTCTCTCTTTGATCCACAGGCGCGCGAACAGCCGGTCGTCCACCGCCCCAGTCTCCTCAAGGTCGGCAATCACGGCGCCGATGGCCTCCGCCCGGTGCTTGCGCCTGACGAGCTCGCGCCGGAGCTCGCCCGAGGCCCTTGGCCTCACCTTGAGAAGCCTTAAAGCCGCACGCCTTGCCGCCGCGGTCTCGTACGCCCTCTCCAGTACGGGAATCTCATCCGGGTCGAGGTCTCTCCCCTCTTCAAGACCTGCGCGGGAGAGCTGCTCGGCGGTTACTCTGAAGCGGTACCCGTCGGAGAGCGCGACAGTATACTCGCCCTTCCGCGGCACCTTGGAGAGCTTTACAATCGAGAGTCTGCGTCCCCGGGCCGAGCTATCACGCTTCATTTGCCTGGGGTGTGGGCATCTCCAGCGATTCCCTGATCCTCTCCTCGAGCTTCCGGGCGATGTCGGGATTTTCCTTGAGGTACTTGCGGGAGTTGTCCCGTCCCTGGCCCAGTCTTTCCTTTTCGAAGGAATACCAGGTCCCCGTCTTCTCGACGACATCGTAGTTCACGCCGAGGTCGAGAAGCTCGCCTTCCTTGGAAATGCCCTCTCCGTAGAGAAGATCGAACTCGGCATCCCTGAACGGAGGGGCCACTTTGTTCTTGACCACCTTGACCCTGGTCCGGTTGCCGACCACGGTATCGTGCTCCTTGATAGAGCCGATACGCCTTATGTCCATCCTGACCGACGAGTAGAACTTGAGCGCGCGGCCTCCTGAAGTCGTTTCGGGATTCCCGAACATGACGCCGATCTTCATGCGGATCTGGTTTACGAAGATTACGCAGGTCCTCGATTTGGATATGCTGCCCGTCAGCTTGCGAAGCGCCTGCGACATCAGCCTCGCCTGGAGCCCGACCTGGGCCTCGCCCATTTCTCCCTCTATCTCGGCCCTGGGCACCAGCGCGGCCACCGAGTCTATGGCGACGACGTCCACGGCCCCTGAACGAACCAGCATCTCGGCAATCTCCAGGGCCTGCTCGCCAGTATCGGGCTGGGACACGAGGAGGTTGTCCACGTCCACCCCGAGTTTCCTCGCATAGTCGGGGTCGAGCGCGTGCTCGGCGTCCACGAAGGCCGCCAGCCCGCCCTCTCTCTGGGCATTGGCGATAATGTGAAGAACAAGCGTGGTCTTGCCCGATGACTCGGGACCGTAGACCTCGATTACCCTGCCCCGGGGCACGCCGCCGACGCCGAGAGCGTGATCGAGGCCTATAGAGCCCGTGGAGATCGTGCCGATGTCGCCCAGGGAAACACCTTCACCCAGCTTCATGATCGAGCCCTTGCCGAATTGTCTTTCTATCTGCGTAATGGTGACATTGAGTGTCTTTTCTCTGTCTTCGGATTTCTCCACCCTCTCGACAGGGCCCTTCGATTTGGATTTAGGTGCCATACCCCGACCTCCCTTTCGTCATCGTTCCAGGCCGAATGTTTCGATAATCGTATAGATCGCCCCAGAAGGGGTGAGTTCACTCTTAACGAGATTAACCCGATCCACACTGAGTTTCAAGGGCTTATATTCCGCTCCCGCGATGGCCTTTCCGAGGTCTTCGAGTCTCCTGGCGCCGCGCCGGACGCGGCCTATGGTGAGGTGGGATTTGAATGGGCGCTTCTCTTTTTCAAAGCCGAGCCCGGCCATGGCGTCCTCGACCCGCTCGGCGAGTCCGGCCATCCCGGCGGCGCCTTCCTGAAGCCCCATGTACACGACGCGCGCGCGCCGCGGGTTTGGAGGAAACGTGCCCACACCCGACACCGTGGCGTCGAAGCCGCGCGCCCCGTCCAGCGCCGCCGCGAGCCCGCGCGCTATGTCGCCTATACGGCCGCTCTCCACGCTTCCCAGGAACTTGAGCGTGATATGGACATTGCCCGGCCTCACCCACTTGACGTCGGCGGCCGAGCGCTTGAGCGCGCTTTCAATCGTTTCGACCGCACGCTCGACTTCCTCCCCCACCGGTACCGCGATGAATGTCCTTATGGTCTCCAATTACTTCCCCCCGCGAATGACCGCAGGCGGCGATGCCTGCCGCTAGCGGCTAAGGTACATGCGCACGAGATCGAGCGCGTGTGTCGCCGCCCGCACCTTGATTACGCCCCTCGGCCCGGCGAAGACGTTGCGGGTAACCTCAACGCCCTCTTCATGCGCGATGCCCGTGTAAACCAGTCCCACCGGCTTATCCGCCGTGCCGCCCGTCGGCCCGGCTATGCCCGTGGTCGAAAGCCCTATGTCCGTGGACGCCCTGCGCCTCACTCCCACCGCCATGGCCCTTGCGACCTGTTCGCTCACGGCGCCGAACGACTCGATTATCTCGCGGTTGACGTCGAGGTCACGTATTTTGGCCTGGTTCGAATAGGCCGTTATGCCCTCCATGAAACGCGATGAGACTCCCGGGACTTCCGTCAGGAGATGGCCGATCAGCCCGCCCGTGCATGACTCGGCGACGCTTATGGTCCTGCCGGCCTCTATGAGCATATTGCCGACGACGAAGTGGAGGTCTTCGCCGTCTTCGGAATAGAGCCGGCTTCCCAGCACCGTCCTTATCACGGCGGTGGCCCGGCCCAGAGCCATCCCGGCCGCTGCGTCGTTGTCGCCCATGGCCGTCAGCCTGAGCACGATGCCGGTCGGGCGCGGAAGGTAGGCGAGCGAGACCTCCAGGTCGCCGGAGACGGGGCTCAGGAGCTCGGTAATGGCTGACTCGGTAAGGCCCGTGGTCCGCAGCACTTTCGTCTTGATGCTGGCGCGCCCGTCGAGACTGAGGAGGCCCGTCTCGATCGACCCTTCGAATATGGCCTTCATCTCCCCCGGCACTCCCGGCAGAACGTAAAGCGGGCGACCCTCTCGCGTCAGTTTGAGTCCCACCGCCGACCCGAGAGGATTGGGCAGCAGCTCGGCCCCGGCCGGAACCATCGCCAGCGACCGGCTCGCTTCCGGCATCTCAACGCCCCGGGATTCGTAGCGTTGCCGCACGCGGCCCAGTATGTCCTCGCTCTCGACGAGTTCTATTCCGAATGACTCGCAGACGGCCTTCTTGGTGCAGTCGTCATGCGTCGGCCCCAGGCCACCCGTCAGGAAGACCATGTCCGACCCGGCGAGCGCGGCGTCGATCTCGGCTGCGATCTCCTCCACATGGTCCCTGACGCTCGTCTTGCGGCCCACGGTGATCCCCGCCTCGGCAAGCTTGCCCGCCAGGTAAACCGAGTTGGTGTCGAGCACGAAGCCCGATACTATCTCGTCGCCTACGGTGATTATGTGGGCCTTCATTTGGCTTACCCCGCGCGAACCTCCGGGAATCAGTTAATCAGGAGCTTCATCACGTGCAGAACCAGACAGGTATAGACCCCGGACATGCCGTCGTCAAGCATGACCCCCCAGCCCCCCTCTACGCGTTCGAGCTGCCTGGCGGGAGGCGGCTTGACGATGTCCAGGAATCTGAAGACGAAGAAGCCAACGACGATGAACGTAACGCTAACGGGCACCAGGAAGAGCGAGATCATCATGCCCCAGATCTCATCGACGACTATCTTCTTGTCGTCATTGCCCCATATCATTTCGCAGCGGCGCGAAGCGGCCACTCCCGCGGCGAACACGGCCGCGAGTACCGCGAGCCAGGTCAGAGCCGCGTTCGGGCCGATAAGGCCCAGCCTCACCAGGATAAGGTGAATCACGATGCCTACGAGGCTGCCTACGGTGCCGGGGGCAATGGGGAAGTAACCGGAGCCGAAACCGCTGCCGATTACTCCCGCCAGTCTGTCGTTTAAAGATCCTTCAGGTCGCAGTGTTTGCCCTCTTCGCATAGATCGCCGATCTTGGCCAGAGCCAGGAGCTCGTTCCAGCGCCTGTCGACCTCTTCCTGGGCCTTCTCCATCATGCCCGGTTTGCCGGCGAAGTGGGAGAACCGGCCCTGTTTCTCGATCCACGCGCTGATGGGGAGCTTCTCCTTGGGCTTATGGGTTATTTTCCACCTGCCCTCGTCATGCTCGAAGAGCGGCCAGAAGCAGGTGTCCACGGCCAGCCTGGCGATGTCGATCGTATCTTCCATCGGATACCTCCAGCCCCTGTGGCATGGCGAGATGATATTGATGAAAGAGGGCCCGTCCTTGGACAGCGCTTTCTCCACCTTCTTCACCAGGTCATTCCAGTGGCTCGGCGAAGCCGCGGCCACGTAAGGAATGCGGTGGGCGATCATGATCTTGGTCATGTCCTTGTGATACTGCTGCTTTCCGGGGATCTCGTCGCCGGCCGGGCACGTTGAGGTCGCCGCCCCGAACGGGGTGGCTCCCGACCTCTGTATGCCCGTGTTCATGTAGGCCTCGTTGTCGTAGCAGACGTAGAGCATCTTATGGCCGCGCTCCGCCGCGCCCGACAGGGCCTGCAGGCCGATGTCATACGTGCCGCCGTCACCGCCGAACGCGATGAAGTTCATTTCCTGTTTGATCTTGCCCTGGCGCTTGAGCGACTGGTAGGCCGCCTCCACGCCGCTTATCGTCGACGCGACGTTCTCGAAGGCGTTATGAATGTAAGGCACCTTCCAGGCCGTGAACGGGAAAATCGTGGTCACGACCTCCAGGCATCCCGTTGCGCAGCCGACCACAGTGTTCTTGCCGGCGGCCAGCATAACCTGCCGGGCCACTATGGTCGCCCCGCACCCGGCGCAGGCGCGGTGGCCGCCGGAGAGCAGGTCTTCTCTTTTCGAAAGTTCCTTGATTGATGGCATCGCTTACCTCCTATTCCCGCACGCCGAGGAGGCCGACATCATCGGAACTCCTGCCGCTCGATGCTAGATCCTTGAGCTCTTCGAACACGCTTTCAATATGCGCTTCAGTTATATCGCGCCCGCCGAGACCGTAAATATAGTCCTTCATGGGTACCGTGGACTCGCCGTAGAGCGCGGCCTTGGTCTCGAGCATCACCGGGCCGCCCATCGCCCCGAAGGACGCGGAACGGTCGAGAACGCCGACCGCCCCGGCCCCGCTCAATATGCTTCTCAACTCCTCGTGGGGGAAGGGCCTGAACATGCGGATCTTGACCATTCCGACCTTCTCGCCCTTCTCGCGAAGATTATCGACCACCTGTTTGGCCGTGCCCGTGGTCGAGCCCAGCGCGATGACGATGCGCTCCGCGTCATCGGTCCTGTACGCCTCGGCCAGGTGGAATTCCCGCCCGCTTATCTTGGAGTACTCCTCGCCCACCTGCCTGATGACCTCATGGGCCCTCTGCATTGCCAGGATCTGAGGCACCTTGTGTTCGAAGTAGTAGTCGTGGAAATCGAGCGGGCCGAAAGTTTTGGCGTGCTTAAGATCCAGGAGATTGTGCACGGGCTTGTGCTCGCCGACGAAGTCCTGGACGGCCTTGTCGGCCAGAACCTCCACCGGCTCGAGCGTATGGCTCAAGATGAAACCGTCCAGGCAGACCATTACAGGGAGCTTGACGTCGGCATGCTCGGCGATGCGGACCGCCTGCACCACGTTGTCATAAGCCTCCTGCGAGGTCTCCGAGTGGAGCTGGATCCACCCCGAGTCGCGCGCGCCCATGGAGTCCGAATGGTCGCAGTGGATGTTGATGGGGCCGCTCAGCGCGCGGTTCACGACGGCCATCACAAGCGGGCACCGGGTGGAAGCCGCGATGTAGAGGATCTCCCACATGAGGGCGAGCCCGTTCGCCGATGTCGCGGTCATCACCCTCGCGCCCGCGGCCGACGCTCCCACCGAAGCGCTCATGGCGCTGTGCTCGGACTCGACCAGCACGAACTCGGTCTTTACTCGCCCGTCGTAAACGTAGTCCGCGAATTTGTGCATTAGCTCCGTCTGGGGCGTGATGGGGTAGGCCGCAACGACGTCAGGGTTGATCTGCCCCATCGCTGCTGCGACGGCATCGTTCCCCGTCAGAGCCATCATCGTTCTGCTCTCATTGATCATTGCGCTACTCCTTATCCTCGATATCCGATTCTCTGACCATTTCGATGGCGTTCGCCTTCGGGGGACACACGGCGGCGCAGATGCCGCATCCCTTGCAGTGCTCGAGGTCGATGTCGACGACCTTGCCGTCTTCGACGACGATGGCCGAGTCGGGACAGTATATCCAGCACTGAAGGCAATGGATGCATTTGTCATCGTCTCTTATCGGTCTGAAGGTGCGCCACGAGCCGGTCTCATAACAGGCCGCGTTCCCGGCGTCCTCAATCAGCCCACCGATCGCGAGATCTTTCCAGCCCTTCTCTTTCATTTTGCTTCCTTTACCTCCTCGTAGGCACGCTTGAGAGCCTTGACATTGCCCGCCACCATCTTGTCGGAGAGCTTGCCTTTGAACTTCTTGGTGAGGATGGCGGACATCTTGTCGATCTCCGCGAGGTCGGTCACCTTGAGCAGCGCTCCGATCATCGGCGTATTAGGAATGGGCCTCCCCATCTCCTCCAGCGCGATCCCGGTCGCGTCCACCGTGAAGACCCTGTTGCCGTCCACGCCCAGCTCCGCCTTGATCGCCTCCGGGCTCTCATGCGAGTTTACGATAAGCACGCTATCGGGTTTCAGTCCTGCCGTGATCGAGCCCGTCGCGATAAGCGTCGGGTCGAGAACAATCACTATGTCCGGCGCCTGAACGCCCGAGTGAACGCGGACCGGTTCATCGCTTATCCTGTTGTAGCCCCTTATCGGGGCGCCCATTCTCTCGGGGCCGTAGTCCGGAAAGCCCTGGGCGAACTTGCCCTGCTGGATCATCGATTCAGCGAGCATGAACGCGCCCGTCTTGGCACCCTGGCCGCCCCGGCCGTGCCATCTAATTTCCAGAGTGTTACCCATAATCCCCTCCTGACGCTTCTACTTGACTTTGGACCTTCCCTGGATCGCTCTCGCGAGCGTCACCTGGTCGGCGAGGTCGAGGTCGCTCCCCATGGGAACGCCCCTAGCTATCGTCGACGCTTCAACGCCTATCTCGTTCAGCACGCCCGCAACGTAATTGCATGTCGCCTCACCCTCGACATTCGGATTGGTGGCGATTATGACCTCGGTGACGCCGAGCCTCTTCACCCGCTCGACGAGCTTGTCCACCGTCAGGTCCTCGGGACCAATACCGTCCAGGGGAGACAGGCGGCCGTGCAGAACATGATAGAGCCCGCGATACTCTCCGGTTTTTTCTATCGCCATGACGTTGCCCGGCTCTTCGACAACGCAGATTACATGCCTGTCGCGCCGCTCACTGGTGCAGATGGCGCAACGGTCTTGCTCGGTGAGCGCGCCGCACTCCGAGCAGTGCCTGACCCTCTTTCTCATGTCGACTATGGCGTCGGCAAGCGCGTTGACTTCGTCGAGCGGGGTCTTGACAAGGTGAAGCGCCAGCCGCTGGGCGGTCTTCCTCCCTATCGTGGGGAGCTTGGTAAGCTCTTCAATAGCGCGCTCTATTCTATCGGAACTGCCCTGCAAGTCGTCCTCCTAGAAGAGACCCGGCACGCCCAGGCCGCCAGTGAGCTTCGAGATCTCGCCGGCCATGAGATCCTGGGATCTCTTTCTGGCCTCGTTCACGGCGGCGACTATGAGGTCCTCGAGCATCTCCACGTCGTCCTTGCTCACGACCTCCGGGTCTATCTTGATGCTCAGTATGTCCTGCTTCCCGTTCGCCACGACCGTCACCATTCCCCCGCCCGCTGACGCCTCAACCGTCCTGTCAGCCATCTCTTCCTGCATCTTCTGGATCCGGTCCTGCAGCTTCTGCGCCTGGCGCATGAAATCTCCCATTCCCTTTCCCAATGAATTCACCCCCTGTGAGGATATTTACTGAGACTCCCCGTCCTTAGGCTGCCTGATACCGCGCACCCTGCCGCCGAGTTTATCTATAATGGCCCTTACAACGGGTTCTCGCGCAGCGATCTCGTTATAGTCCCGGGCCCCGGCGCCGCGGCTTCGGCCCAGTTTCACTTTGGTCTTTATCACTACCGATGTATTGGTAAGCTTCTCCACCGCGTCTGTCAATATCTGCAGATTCTTGCCTTTGCGCACCTGGTCTTCGTGGAATTTGTTGTCGAATTCGAGCATGAGCACGCCGGATTCCGGGCTCGAGAGCTCGCCGAGCTCCAGCACCGAAGCCAGCGACGCCTTCGTGTTCCTCAAGCTCTCGACCACGTTCTTCCAGGCCCCCGCCACCCCGCCTGCCGCCTTCGGGCGGTTTCGGGCCGCATCGGGAGCGGCCGTCTCGGCAGGGCTGGCCGACCCGCCGGGCTTCCGGCCCCGCTTCGCCGGCGCCTTAGGCGGCGGGGAAGCCTCATCCGGCGTATGCGCCCCGGCCGGCGAGGGTCCGGAAGTCGCCCGGAGACCCGGTCCGCCGCCGGTCTTCATCTTCTCAACCGTTGCGATTACGTCCTTGATATTCACGAGCGAACCGGTACTCGCCATGCGTAGCAGAACCGCCTCCAGGATGTATCGCTTATGCGTCGCGCGCCTTATCGACGTTTCGCTCTTGGTGAGCATGGTCAGCATGGTAAGCAGGTGTTCGGTCGACAGTTTTGACGCCGACTTGACGGTCGCCTCGCGCACCTTATCGACAAGCGACATGAGCTCGCGCGACTCGGGGTCTATGGACGCGACGAGCATGAATCTCACCTGCTCCATCACGGCCGAGGCCAGGTCGCCGGGATCTATCCCGCCGTCCATGGCTTCCCCCACACGCTCCATTACCGCGCGCCTGTCGCCGGCGGCTATGGCGTCAACCAGCTTCACGACCATTTCGCTCCCCCTGAGTCCGACTATGGGAGCTATCTCGGCCTCGGTCGCCTTGCCTCCGCTGAACGCAAGAACCTGCTCGAGCAGGCTCTCGGCGTCTCGCATGCTTCCCTCCGCGCGCCTTGAGATAACCTGCAGCGCGCTCTCCTCGCATGCATAACCGTCAGTCTTGCAGATGTCTCTCAGGCGGGCCGATATCTCGGCCGAGCCTATGCGCCTGAAGTCGAACCTCTGGCAGCGCGAGACTATGGTGTCGGGCACCTTGAGCGGCTGGGTGGTCGCGAATACGAAAACGACATGAGGAGGCGGCTCTTCCAGGGTCTTTAAGAGCGCGTTGAACGCCTCCTGGGTGAGCATATGCACCTCGTCTATGATGTAGACCTTCTTCTTCCCGCCCACCGGCGCGTAACGCACGCTCTCCCTGAGGTTCCTGATCTCGTCGATGCCGCGGTTGGACGCGCCGTCGATCTCGATAACATCCATGCTGGTGCCATGGCCGATTTCCATGCAGGCCGGGCACTTGCCGCAGGGCTCAAGCGTGGGCGCTTTGTCGCAGTTCAAGGCTTTCGCCAGAATGCGCGCGACAGTTGTTTTGCCGACGCCCCTGGGGCCGGTGAAAAGGTACGCATGCGCCACGCGGTCGCCCTTTATGGCGTTCTTCAGTGTCCGCGTCACGTGTTCCTGCCCGATCACTCCATCGAACGTGCTCGGGCGCCACTTCCTTGCGATTACCAGGTAGGATTCTTCGCTCTCAGGCAACTCGCGACTCCGTTGAATGCAGGCTCCTATGACTCCTTTGAGAACCCAGGCCGCGCACCCTCCGTCGACCCAGCTCCCCGGGCGCCTGCCGAGCAGCCAGCTCCAGCCAGGTGCCCCTGCGGCACATGAAAGTCCCTGCTTACCGCTGCTACCTTCCGGTCCTGACGGGATTCGCAAGTTTTCATTGCGCAGGACCTGACTTTCAACACCGCTTACTCAGCCGCTTTCCCAAAAAGACAGGACCTCAGAAGGGAGTTCAATCCCGCTATAGCGGGTTGCGGGTTACAGGGCACCGCTACCTCCCCATCTAGCACGACCTGGGATCCGGCCTCCCCTCACAGGGAAGCCACGCCAGCAACTTACCACCAAAACGCGCCGTGGTCAAGCTCTGGGGTCAGGTCAGGGGTCAGGTCTTGAAATGCACAATCCGGCGCCCCGCAGGGCCCGGAGCTCACTTACCCTCATAGTACCCGAGCGCCTCCGGCATGAGTCTCTCGAGGTCGTCTATGCGGGTCTGGCTGCTGGGGTGGGTGGAAAGCCACTCCGGGGGCTCCTGGCCGGCGTAATGCTCCTGCATCTTCTTCCAGAATCGCACCGCGGCCCGGGGGTCATAGCCGGCTTTGGCCATATAGATAAGGCCTATATGGTCGGCTTCGCTTTCATGCTTGCGGCTGTAGGGCAGGATATAGGCCAGGGTGGCCCCCACGCCGTAGGCCACCTGGGCCATTACCATGGTCTCTTCCCGGTTGTTCTTGAGGGCCTCGCTGAGCGCAATGCCTCCGAGCTGGTACATCAGGAGCTGGGTCATCCGCTCACCGCCGTGCCGCGCCGTGGCATGTGCGATCTCATGGGCCATTACGGTCGCTATTTCATTCTCGTCCCCGGCTAGCTCCATTATGCCCGTGTAGAAAGCGACCTTTCCGCCCGGCAGGCAGAACGCGTTCACTATGCTGTCGTTCTCGATGAGGTTGAACTCCCAGTCGTAGTCATCTTCACCCGTGACATCGGCTATTCTCCGGCCGATGGTGCGAAGCTGCGCGACCGCTTCCCCGTCATCCGAGAGAGTGGAAGTCTCGAGGATCTCGGCATAGCCATCGGCGCCCAGCTGCATCTCCTGGGCCTCGGTGACGAGCAGGAACTGCCTGCGCCCGGTGACGGGCGCCTTCGCGCATGCCAGGACAACGCAGGCGACGACGATCAGCCAGGCCGACAATCGCAACAGGCGCATACGCCCATTACCTCCTCCCTTTCTCCTATCACAAATATGTTCACACCCGCCGGTGCCTGCCGTCAAGTGCATTCGGGAATCCCCGCGCCGTTCGAAAACGATTGAACTCTCCGGCGATAATTGGTACCGGTTGGAAGGAACATGAGCTGAGGAGTCACCCAGACAGTATCGCGAATAGAAAAAAGTCCTCTCCCAACCCGGAGGGAGACCCGCGATGGCAATTTCCTTCATGTGTCCAGCCTGCGGCGCGGAACTCGTGCTGAGCGCGGCAAGGCCAGGCCACAGCGCAACGTGCACATCCTGTGGCGCCGGAATCACGGTTCCCGCGGACGCGCGCCAGCTCACGCCCGGGGAGGCAAGGAAAGCCATTGGCAGACAGGCGCCCATGGACGATGAGGAATACCCACCTGAGATCCTGAGCTGCCGCTTCAACTTCGGTGCCTTCCTGATGACTCCCATATGGCTGCTCCTGCACAGACGGTACCTGGCTGGAGGGCTTCTCATTCTGCTGCATGCGGTGACCAACATCGTGGGAGGCATGGTGCCTCTACTCGGTCTTCTGAGAGCTGCTCTGTCCATCGCCGCGTCCGTCTACTTCGGTATCAAGGGCTACAGGATCGCATGGCGGGACCGCGGTTATTACGACGCCGTGGAGGACGTCAGACGGCGAGAGCGCAGGTGGGCCATACTGGGAATAGTTATAGCCGCCGTTTTCTGGACGATTCAGATTCTTGTAGCCGTCTGAGCCGGGCCGCCGGCATCGGGGCTTGATAAAGAGAACTGCGGGCCCGCAGGCCCGCAGCGTCTATGGTGGAGATGAGCGGATTCGAACCGCCGGCCTCTGCCTTGCGAAGGCAGCGCTCTCCCAGCTGAGCTACATCCCCTTTTCCACTTTTATAATTCCCGGGGAACTCGTCCCCTTCAACACGGCAACGTCGGACAACATCCTCCCGACGATATTCACCGGGCTCGCCGGTATTATGGCGTCGCCCTTGCTGGCCGGCGTCGGACCGTAAAAAAGGCAGAGGGCGTTGCCGGGCGGCCAGTAGCCGACATCGCCGATATCCACCTGGCTCTTAGCGTCTTCTGGCTCTGCGCCGACCGGTATCCTGAAGTAGATCTCGTCACCCCAGGTCTGCCCCGCCCCTTCGAAAGGCAATGCCTCCCAGATGGCCGCAGCCGTATCCGAGTCGTTGAGCTCGGCATCGAGCCGGTGCTCGCCGACCTGGATGACTATCTTCTTCATATGCATACTTCTATACGAATGGGAACGCAAAGTCAAGCCCGGTGACTTAAGAGCGGCGGCTTCCACTCCGCGCGCGGCGGAGCGCTATGCCGTTGGCCAGATAAACCAGAAGGACGACGACGGCGGCTGCTGCGATAACTGTCGGCCGCGGCCCCGCCATACTCCTGACCGCAAGGTCGCGCACCCCGCCTGCAAGGCCTACAAGCCCCACCGCCAGGGATCCGATACCGACGAACACGACGAGCGCTATGGTCGGAAGTAGCACGCCGCATATGGCGAGAACCCAGTCCTCTAGCGCCGACTCCTTCGTGGGGCTCCGCCACGCCTCAATGCGGCTCATGACTCTGTAGGGAAGATCACGGATCTCAGGTATGGCCCGGCCGTCACCCAGCCCCGCGTAGAGATCCCGGTACTCCTCAAAGCGCGCGCGGCAATCCGCGCACTCCGCGAGGTGGCTTTCCAGAACCCGCGCTTCGGCTCCGGAGATGCCGTCCAGATACTCCTGTATGTCGTCGGCGCTCGGGTGCTTCAATTCTCCAGATCCTCCCTTGAATAAGTCGAAGCCAGCCTTCCGCGCAACTGCTTCCTCGCGCGGAAGAGGTAGGATTTGACTGTTCCACCAGGGAGCCCCATGGCCTCCCCTATCTCATCATAAGTCATTCCCTCGAGGTGGAACAGGGTTAGCGCGGTTCTGTAGTCGACCGGCAGAGCGCCGATCTCGCGCTCCAGTATCTCAGCGACGCCGGCCCTGTGGGCGGCCGCATCCGGCGCGGGCGTCGATGACGGGAACGAGTCCACCCCGCCCATTTCCGGCAGATCATCATCGAGAAGCGACGGGCGTTTCTTCTCCATGAAGTTCAGGCATGTCGTGTATGCTATTCGGGCGATCCACGTGGACATCCTGGACCTGAACTCGAACCCATGCAGGTTCTCATACACCTTCAGGAACACGTCCTGGGCCACATCTTCCCTGTCCGACTCGCTCCGCACCATTCTCGATACAATATGAGTGACCATGCGGCCGTACTCCTCAATAATTACGCCGAAAGCGGCCCTGTCGCCTCCCAGTACCCTCCGTACAAGCGACCTTTCATTCTCCAATTGAGTATCCCATTCGCCCTCATCAAGCTAGACAGGCCTTGCGCCGGAATGTTGCAACAATACGGCCCCTGGCCTGTCAGATGATAGCGGGAATCAGAACAGGTGTCGAGATCAGTCGCATAAGGAGGAAAGCATGCTGGACCTAATAGGCGTCATTGCCCTCATGTTCTTCACGCTCGCACTCATAAGGACGATCATGGCCCACAGGCTCAGGAACAAGATCCTCTCCAAGGAGCCGCCGCCAGACGTGACGGCCAGGATCCTCCAACCCGAGTCAGCGCGTTCGAGGGCTCTTGCCTCGCTCAAATGGGCCCTGGTGCTCATCGGCGTCGGCCTGGGAGTGGGCTTCGGCCAGTTCGCGCCGAGCCACATGAAGGACAATATGACTCTGGCCGGGATCTTCGTATTCGCAGGGCTGGGTTACCTCATTTACTACCTGATCGCGCTGAGGGCCGCAGAGGGGGAGTGAGCGGCGGGGCGGTGCTGTAAAGAATTGGCGGAGAGAGAGGGATTCGAACCCTCGGGACGGAAAACCGCCCACGTGATTTCCAGTCACGCCGATTCAGCCGCTCTCGCATCTCTCCGCGGCATATGTGGTCGCTGCCCGCGCGGGGATCAGGCTGCTGCGCACTTCAAGACCTGTGCACCGAGACCTGGACCCTTCGTATTGTGCGCGGGCCGGGGTCAGACCCCTGTGCATTTTAAGACCTGACCCCTGCATTTATATGGCGGAGAGAGAGGGATTCGAACCCCCGGGGCAGTTGCCTGCCCAACGGTTTTCGAGACCGCCCCATTCGACCGCTCTGGCATCTCTCCGCGCTATTCGCTTTTCCCGTCGGCCTCCCGGAGTTTGACAAAGAACTCCTGAAGCAGCCCCCTGCACTCTTCCTCCAGAATGCCTCCGCTAATAATAACTTCGCGGTCAGTATATTTCAACCCGCCAAGGCTGACCGCGCCCCCGCAGGCCCCGCTCCTTATGTCTTTCGCCCCGTAGACGACCCTGGAGATCCTGGACATGAAAGCGGCCCCAAGGCACATCATGCAGGGTTCGACCGTGACGTAGAGCGTCGCGCCCTCCAGCCGCCAGTCTCCCAGGTTCTCGGACGCCGCCCCTATCGCGATTACCTCGGCATGGGCGGTGGCGTCCTTGAGACGCTCGACCCGGTTGTAACCGCGCCCCAGCACCTGCTCCCCGGCAACCACGACGGCGCCGATAGGCACCTCGTCCTCTTCCAGCGCCCTCCGCCCCTCCCGCAGGGCCTCCCGCATATACTTGACGTCGGTTTCATAGTCCATATGGGCAGAAGTTAGCAGACGGGATTTGCCGCGTCAAGAAGGGCCGCGGCCGCCCTATCTTATCATGATCACCTTGCGGGAAGTCATGGCGCCGTCGACCGACACGGCCAGGAAGTAGACGCCGGCCGCCACCCGGGTTCCTCTTTCGCCGGTACCGTCCCAGCTGACCTGATAATAGCCCGGCGCCATCATTCTGTCGGTCAGCCGCTTGACCACCCGGCCCTCAACATTGTAAACCGATACGTCCACGGCCCGCATTTCTTCAGCGGGCACCGGCCAGGATGCGTCGTCCGAATGCGAGGCCCTTCTGGGGAGTCCGAATGCGAGCCGGACGTCGCGCTTCACGGGATTGGGGAAAGGCACACCCACCACCAGGCCCCCCGGAGTGCGTCTGTAGCCGTTACCGCTTACCGGCCCGACGAAGGTCTCCAGGCCGTAACCGTCCACGATTCCCAGAGTGTAATAGTAGTTCCTCGCTTCCGCTATCAAAGTGTCGGCGTAGACGAAAGTCGTGTCCTCAGCGAGCTCGAAATCGACTTGCACATGCGTAAGGTCGCCCTCGGGAACCGGCCGCCCGTCGGGATAGCGGTAGAGACGGTAGCAGATCTGGTCGTCGAACTCGCGGACGTTCAAGAGCACCCTTATGGCGCCGTCCTGCGAAAGCGCGTCGAACCTGCTGACCTCCGCCACGCGCCTGATGCCGCCGAACTTGAGGCCCCGTATCTCGGTGTAGGCCCCCCTCCCGTCTATCCAAACCACTGAAGAGTCTGTGACAGCCGGCAGGGTCTGGGCGGCCACCTGCCTTGTGACGGGGAATTCCTCCCGCTCGGCCAGCCTGTAGCCGTAGATGTCCCAGTTGCCGTTCCGGTTGTCCTGCCAGACTACGAAGTCTCCGCTTACCGCCGGGTTGACCTGCAGGCCGTCGACGGCCGCCACCGCAACCTTCTCTCCCCCGGGCAGTTCCAGCATGTAGATGTCGCCGCCGTCCCAGCCGCGATCCTCCCACACGACCACGTCTCCCCATATGCGGGGATTCATCTGGTCGCCCGGGTCCGTGCATACCGGAATCACCGTGCCGGCCCCGATGTCGTAGGCGTAGATGTCGAAGCCGCCTTCCGACCTCTCATGCCATACCGCGTATTCGTCCGACACATCGGGACTTCCCGCGTCCCGGCCGGGCGCCGCGATCGTCCTCACCGTGTCCTGCCCCACCCGGCACTTGACGGCGGGGCCGGCGGCCGCATGAGACACCCAGACTATGTTGTCGCCCCATACTGCCGGCTCATCCTCGTCGTCCGCGCCGGTGCTCACGACGAATGCCAGGCTGTCCAGCAGATCATAGCCCACGATGTCGCCGCCGGAGGAGTACACGATGCTCTTCCAGGCGATGTCCACGTCATGTCCCCAGTCCTCAAACGCCATGCCAAATGGCGTATCGGATCCTACCGAGAACACGCAATCGCACCAGGGCGAGTAGCCGGCTATGTTGGATCTCGAGATCTCGACGCTCGTCGCGGGCGGGACGCCCGGAATCCCGAACACCTCGCCCTGTATCCCGGACTTGACGTCGAAGTGGGTCACATTGTTGTCCTGATGGTACTCCAGCACGTCACCGGCCCTGTCCGCGACGCACCAGATCCTGCGATAGTCGTCATGGAAGGGGCCGACATGGTACTTCACCTCCAGGGACATCTTTCCATTTATCACCAGGGAGTCCATCTCGAAACTCGCGAAACACGTCGAGTCCGATACGACACTGTCATAAAAGGCCAGCACGAAAGAGCGCGCCACGTCCTCTCCGGTGTTCTCAAGCACCGCCCGGACCCTGAGCGAGTCGCCTATGGTCGCCGGAAGGTCGCCGACGCCGGCAATATCGGTCGAGAGGTCGGGCACGGAGAGATAGAAGCGCTTCGAAGCCGCGTTGTTGAGATCGAATCTCTCGACCACCCTGTCGTCGCGGTCGACCACCACGTATATCATGCGCGAGAATTCCCCGCCCGGCACCTGCCAGGGCACGGTCAGCAGCGTATCCGTCTTATAGGCCAGGTTGTCTATCCGGAAATTATGAATGAGAAGTGAATCCTCCAGGCCGTCGCGGTAGATGCCTACATCGAAGTCCGCGGCGTCGACATGACCCACGTTCCTGACCAGCACGCTGATGTCGATCCGCTCGCGTTCCCTGGGTTTGAGCGGTTCGAACTTCATGTCGTCAACCGAGACCGCGACGTCGGGAAGGGGCTCGTTGCCCTTCGGAACGAAGCCGTAGTAGCCTGTATTCCAGATGTCGCCTCTGGCCTTGGGCCAGTCCATCTTGCCCGCCGCCTTTGCGCCCACGAAGCGCCATACCTGCACCACTCCGGTGGTCGTGGCGAACACGAGCTCCACGTTGCCGTCGCCGTCAAGGTCCGAGATGGCAGGCGACGCCCAGACCTTGCCCTCGATCCCCACCGGGAATCCCTCGAGCGAGCCCTGGGCCCCGAAGGCCTGCACCTCGGCGATCCCGGTGCCCTGGTGCGCCACCGTCCCCGCTAGAGCCTCCAGCCTTCCGTTGCCGTTGAGGTCGCCGAAAGCCGGCTCGCAGTTCTGGAACGGGTAGCCGGCCTGCGCCTCAATAGCGTGGCACTCCTCGCCGTCCGCCTCCCACGCGATTATGGTCCCGCAGGAAGTCGACACGGCGACCTCCGGCAGGCCGTCGTTATCGATGTCAGCCGGTATGGGCGCGCTCAGCGACGAGCAGTTATAGGCCCAGCGCGGCCAGTCGGGCCACACATGCCCACCGGCGCCTACGACATAGATGGAGTTCGACCACAGACCCGATACTATTATCTCGATGCCGCCGTCGCCGTTGAGATCGGCCAGCGCGGGGGAGCCCCTGCCGCATCCGTTTCCGACGAAGACCGGCCAGCCATCATGCGGCGTCCCGTCACCATTGAGGACATGAAGGTCGCCCCCATACGTGCCCGCGACCACATCCGGTACGTGGTCGCCGTTTACGTCGCCAGCGGCGGGGGACATCCACACGCCGCCGCTGCCCAGCATCACGGGCCACCCGGGCACCCCCGTCCCGTCCTCGTTCCAGGCGTAAAGGCGGCCGTCCATCGAGCCGCATATGATCTCGACCATGCCGTCATCGTCAATGTCCGCAAGGACGGGCGAACTTCTCACCGCGCCGCCGGTGGCCTGCGGCCACCCCGGCGTGAGGCCTCCGTCCGTCTCTATCGAGTAGACGCGGCCGTCCTGCGAGCCGATTATCACCTCCGGCGCCCCGTCAATGTCTATGTCGCAGACGGCCGCCGAGGCGGTGACCCTGCCGTCCGTATCAAAAGGCCAGCCGGGGAAAAGCGTGCCGTCCGATCTCCAGACATAGACTTTCCTGTCATAGCAGCCCAATATGATCTCTTTGAGCCCGTCGCCGTCGAGGTCATATGTGACCGGGGAAGAGTAAATGATATCGCCCAGCGAATTGGGCCAGCCCGCCAGCACCCTGATCGGGACTCCGAGCACGAAGCTCTCCATGGAAGAGAACGTATCGGCCCCGAAGCCGGCCTCGATGAGAACGTCGAAATGTATATCGTGCGGCTCGGGGATGTTGTCCTCTATGTCGAGGACAAACGGAATGAATTCCGACAGGGTCGAGTCGCCGAGCACCGGGAGGCTCATGACCGGGTTAACGATGGTCACATAGGGATCGAGGGTGGTAAGCGTGGCCACCAGATCTGCGCAGCCGATGCCGTAATTCACGAGCCGGACGTTGAGAGTCAGGGTCTCGCCCGGGTCGGGCTCTTCGTCGCCGTCTCCGGAGGAGTCGTCGACCAGGTGATCTTCATAGAGAATAACCGGCGAGTTGACTTCGATCTCGAAGGTCATGACGTCGCCGGGATCGCCTATGTCCCTGATGCTTACCTGTGTCGGCATGCCCTCGTAGGAGTAGTTGTCGGGCACGGTCTGCCACGAGAACTCGCGATTGTCCGCCGTCCCGGGATAGGGGTCGCCGCCGTCCGACCCGAAGCCCCAGCTCCGGACCTTCTCGAGGTCGAACTCCCCGTCCGCCTGCTCGAGCGAAATGAGATGCCTGCCCTCTCCGGAATTGTCATCCACCCGCTCGTCCACATGGTAGATGTAAAGACCCTCGCCGAACAGCGAGAGCCAGGAGTCATAAGATTTGGCCCTGCGGTTCTCCACCATGAAATACTGCGGCCCCGGCTGGCCGTCATTCCAGAGGATCAGGGCCTGCGGCTGGTCCTCTATGCACGCCAGGGCGTAGGATTCGACGTTCGAGCCCACGACCACGGGCTCGATGAAGCCCAGCTTCATCCTCGACCATGCATCCAGCCCCACCGGGCGCGAACCGTCGCCGCCGCCCCATGAACCGTAAGCCATGAGAGAGGCCATACCAAGGCCGAAGGAACTCAAGGTTATATCATAAAGGTCCGGAAGTCCCAGTAGGTGCCCGAGCTCATGCGCGAAGAGACCCATCCTGGCGTCCTCGGGCTCCGTGGCGTAGTTGATCACGTAAACGCCGTCCAGCGCGCGCGGGCGGATTCTGCCCGCGTGCGAATGAATATCCCCGGGGTCGAGCGTCCACTCATATCCCCTGCCCGCGTGCACGACGAGCAGGAAATCCACGACGCCGTCGTCATCACCGGAATCGGGGATGCCGTCGGGCCCGTCATTGTCGTATCGAGAATAGTCTATGGCGGCATCCGCCGCGTCCACGGCGTCTTCAATCATCTTCTGGGTGTTCGTGGGGTAGCCGCCCATGCCCCTGCGGTTGTCCGCATAATAGGACAGGGGCTCCGGGACGTCGAACCAGGCGTATATGTCCCCCTCAACGTCCATCTTGCCGAATGAATTGGCGAGGAAGTACGAACGCATGCTGCCCGGGTTTTCCGAGGAAAACAGCATGTCTCGGAACCACTCCACGCTGTGCGTAAGCGTGTCCGACCTTAAGTCCTCGAAATTAACGAGTATGACGAGGCAGTTGATGGTGTCCTGCGCCAGGGCTGCGGGCGCCTTGAGGATTTGCGGGCCTTCAAACTCCAGCGTCTGCGCGGCCTCGTCCAGCCGGCCCTCTTCGACGAGTCTCTCAATGAGATCCGGCCGCACGGGGACTGAGCTCGCGGTGCCAGCCGCAGACAATAGGGCCGCAAACGCCAGTGCCAGGATGTAGTACTTCATACCATCCCCTCGGTTCTCAGGGGTTGTTCATACCTCTTACTTCTTCGATCTTATCCCTCAGTTCTTTAGATGACGGCAGATATTTGAGGGCGCGTTCAAAAAACCGAGCGGCCTCCGCGTAACGCCCCTGAGCTTCGTAACCCAGGCCCACGACATAGAGCGCTTCAGGATTGCGGGGATTCAGGCTCAGCGCGGCCCTGCCGAGTGAGATCCCCCGGTCCGCTTCCCCGAGTTCAACCAGCATCCTGGCAACCGAGACCATGGCCGCCTCGTCGTCCCGGCACAAGTCGGACGCGCGCACCAGGGTCCGCGCGGCTTCTTCGCGCCGCCCCAGGTTGTACTGGCAGAGACCCAGATTGTATAAGGCAATGCAGAGGCCGGGATCGGCCTCAAGCGCTTTCTCGAAGTAATCCGCCGCCTGCTCGAAGTCCTCCCCGCGCGCGAGGGCGATCCCCAGCGACACGTAGGCAAACGGCCTGTAGTTGGGGTTCAGGACCATGGCACGGCCCATGTACTCGCGCGCCTCCGCCCACATTCCCATATTGGCGTAGGCCCGTCCGGCGTGGTAATAGGGTCTGGCGTCGGAAGGCGTCATCTCCATGGCCTCTTTATAAAGCTCCAGCGCCTCGTCGTAATCCCCGGCGGCTTCGTACAGCGCGCCTTCATTCACGATATGCGTGGGAAGGTAGTCCGGGTCATCGACGCCCAGGAAAGCCGAGGTCGACACGGCGAAGAGCACCGCGGCCGCCGCGACCATTGCGGCCAGGGCAACGTACTTCCGTTCAACCGCCGCATGCACCATGGCGTAGACGGCGTATCCGCCCAGCATCGCCATGAAGGGAACCGCCGGGAGCCTGTATCTCCATATCACGAAAAATCCGACCGCGAGCGCGCCCCAGGCAAGCAGGCCGGCTGCAGGAACCAGGGCGTACCGCACGCGCCTCACAAGCGAGACCACGAGGCCCACGAGGCCCAGGGGCATCACCACGGCATAGGTCAAGAGAGGCAGTTTGAGAACATTTGTGCTTCTCTCGGTGAAGCGCTGCACCGGCTTTATGTCGCTTCGTTCATACGCGTTGAGGAAGTAGTAGGTCTTTCTTAGCATCAGCCCGGCCCAGCGCGGGAAGTCGCCGCGTATCTCCGCCAGCGTCATCCGCATGTAGTAGTCAGATAGGTCGCTGTCGGGAAGTTCCCTTCCCATCCGCTCACGGGCAGCCACCCTCGAGCCCTCTATGATGCTGTCCTCTCCCGGGTCAATGGCGACCCCGTAGATATATGAGGTGGGCGGAGCCATGGGCGTCTTGCCGTCGGCGAAAGAGGCGTTTCCTATATACAGGTTCACGGCCCCCTGCGGGGAGAAGATGAACAACTTGTTATATGCCATGTAGTTCCTTACACCCAGCAACATAAGAAACCCCGCGAATACTATAGCCACGGTCGAGGCAAGACGTAACCCTCTTTTTGTGCGCTTGAGGAAGGCCAGAACGGCGATCATGACAAGCGCAAAGGGGAAGATGTCGGGCCGCGTGTAAAAGCCGGCGCCCATGAAGACGCCCGCCAGGGCCGCGTCCCTGTAACGCATGTCATACAGGCATTTAAGAAGGAACCATACCGCGAGGAGCATGAAGAACATGAAGAAGGTGGTGGGCAGTATCTCGCCGTCCGAGTAAATGGCCATGCGATAAAAGGCGAGGGCGAAACCCGCCACGGCGCCGACCGCCCTGCCGAAGAGCTTTCTCCCCATTAGAAACACCAGGCCGCAGGACATCGCGCCGATTAAGGCCTGGATGATGAGCGGCGCCGCGAAAGACTCGCCGAAGACTCTGTAGCAGAGGGCGATGAAATACACGTAGAGCGGAACCCTGAAGGACGCGCTGGCGGCGATATGGTCGCCGGCGAGAACGTCCAGGGCCTTGGTGTGATACCAGGCGGAATCCAGGACGGGGTGGCTAAGGTAAATGGAGTCAGCGATGTCGACGAGGTAGGCCAGCCTGATCACAAGAGCTGCCAGAACGATGGCGGCCAGCAGGTAGCGATCCGACCTCGAGTAGTCTCCCATAACGTCTTTCCACCGCCTGCCCGCTGACCGGCAAACCGTCATGTCCGGCTATTCTTCTTCCGCGGCCGCCTCCTCAGGGCACTTGTCGAACAGCGAGTCGTGGGTCGCGTTTGTCCACGGCCTGATGACCACGTCGTTCTGAAGCCGCGGGTTGGGGCAGTTGCTGCCCCAGTAGTTATGGGATGCGACGCAGACCTCACGCCTGTCGGTAAAGAGGGCGCCGTCGATCTGCAGGCCCTCATTGTAGACGTCATACGAATTGCTGATGATGTCGTTGGCCGTGGTCAGGGACCCTCCGATTACCGGATACGAATGACCCAGCACCAGTATGCCGCGCCCGTTTGACTTGATGAGATTCCTGGCGATCACCGGGGCGGAGCTTATGAGCGAAATGCCGTTGGGATTTCTCACGATCTCATTCTCGAGTATTTCCGGGTTCGCCTCATCCATGTGAATGCCGCGATTGCATCCGCTGAACTTGTTCCCCTTGACAAAAGCATTGCTCCTGTAAAGGCCCAGGCCGTCCCAGGAGTCGAGGAAGATATTGTCGGTAATGACGGGCGCCCCCGACGAACAGACCACGCATGCGTTAGAGCCCCGGCCCTCGAAAGTGAATCCCGAGACCAGCGTCTCCATGTCGCAGTCATTGAGGAGGAGAATATGCCATCTCCGGTTCCACAGAGTCGTGGAGTCCTTGCCTGCCGCCGATATAACGGTGACGCCGCTCCTCACCCTTTCCTGCACGCGGTACTTGCCCGGGTACACCAGTACCGTGTCGCCGTAGTAGGCGTTACGCAGCGCCATGCGCATGTCCGGCTCGTCCTGCGGCACCCTTATGGTCTTCGAAAAGCAGGTTACCTGAAACAGCAGCAAGAAAGCGATTACAGCTGCGGCGAATTTCATCTGTATTCCCTCCACTCGCAATGGCTGGCGCGCCCGGCAGGAGTCGAACCCGCAACCTCGTGGTCCGTAGCCACGCGCTCTATCCAATTGAGCTACAGGCGCGCCATGCTCATCCGCTCGATTGTGCTACGACTCCGGTCCTTCACCTCTCCGGCGCCGCCCACCGGCCGAACCGGGAGGGCGCCAATTTCTCTGTCTCTCGATTGAACAACACAATGCGCGTTTGGTTCGCTATCTATTCAAGTGGCGGAGAGGGAGGGATTCGAACCCTCGGAGAGGATTGTGTCCTCTCAACCGCTTAGCAGGCGGCTCGTTTCAGCCATCTCACGCACCTCTCCGCGCCCAAGACATATTCAGTTGGCGGAGGGAGTAGGATTCGAACCCACGGACCTTTCGGTCAACGGTTTTCAAGACCGCCGCCTTCGACCACTCGGCCATCCCTCCGCGGATACCTACTCCAGAGGAGGGGGTTATAGTTACTCCCCCTCGAGCTCCTGCTGTTCCTTAATGAGTTCCCTGCGCTCTATGAGCTTCTGCTGCCGCGCGATTTCCTTGGTGGCGTACGAGGACCATGTCGCGTCGCCCGTGTTGACGGCCTTCTGAAACCACCGTATGGCCTCTTCATACATGGTCTTCTTCTCATAGGCCTTGCCCTTGACGCAGAAAGCGGCCGCGTTGTTCGAATCTACCGCGAGTGCACGGTCGGCGGCGGCGATGGCGTCGTTATAGCGCCCTGAGGTGTTATACATATCTCCGAGGTACGTCAGGAGGTTCACCATATCGGGCCTGATCTCGAGCGCCTTCTCGGTGTGCCCGATGGCCTGGTCATTCATACCCATATCCATGTAAGCCTGCGCCGCGCTTATCCTCAGCTGCACATCGTCCGGAGCCTGGGCAATGGCGCTCTCGTAGTAGTCGGCCGACGCGGTGAAGTTCCCCACTTTGCTGTAAAGGAAACCGAGCGGCTTGAGTATGTTATTGTCGTCGGGACTGAGCTCGAGCGCCCTCTCATAAAGTGGAATCGCGTCCGCATAGAGCTCGTTAACGTAAAGGAGATTCCCCAGCGTCAGGATATTGGTGGTATCATTCGGCCTGAGTTCAATGGCTTTCCTGTAGGACTCTATGGCCTCGGCCAGCATTCCCTGCTTTTCGTAGGTAGAGCCCAGGTTGACGTAGTAGTCGGGATTGTCGGGATTGAGCTCGTTCGCGATCATGTAGTTCTGGATCGCCAGATCAAACTCCCCCAGAACCCTGTAGGCATAGGCAAGCGAAGCGTATGCCGAGGCGTCATTCGGAGCCAGTTCGACCGACCTCTTGTAAGCGTTAATCGACTCATCCAGCCTGCCCTGCTCGAGATATATGTACCCGAGACTCCTGTAGGCCTTCTCGTAGTCGGGGTCCATCTCAAGAACCTTCTTGAACTCCCTCTGGGCGTCTACGTACATCTCGTTCTTGAGGTACTCCGCCCCGATATAGTAATGCTTGTCGATTTCGCTCATATCGGGTGTGTCTTGCTTGGCTGGCGTGGCCGGCTGCTCAGTGGTGGCGGTCTGGCCACCACAACCCAGAATCAAGCCTAAAGTAAGCAGAACAAGGGAAATGGTTAGTAACCTGCCGAACATCGGTGCCGCTCTCCTTTCTGGAAACTACTGCTGAATGGGATTTGCCAAGAGACGATAACAAAATCCTCCCGGGGTGTCAATCGCTTTAGGGCGTCGCTTCACTTGGACGAAACGACCTTCACGACACGGCCGCTCTCTGAAAAAGTGATTCTCACGACGCGCTCGATATCGCGCCCCTCAACTGTTATGGTCTGCCGGAAAGTGGCGATGAACACCCTGCCCTCGGGCCTGGGTCCGCCCTTGGCTGCGGAGGACGGCCTCAGCATACCGATCTTCTTCGCAACCGCCTCGCCGGCAGCACCGGCCTGTTCGGAAATATCCGGCCGGACCCCTTCCAGCTCCGGGAATCGCTCGCGGGCTAACTTCACAATAGAAGCCAGCACTTCCTCCGAGACCATATCCGGGCTCCTGTCTTCCGATCCTCTACCTTTATATATACCAACTGTCGGGTCGCCGAAAAGGTTAAATTCGAGGAGGGTCTTCCTGTCATCGCCGTCCAGATAGCCCTGACGCTTCAGCATCTCGGCCGCGAAGTCCACCTTTGCTTCGCGCAGAGCCCGGCCGGCGGTCTCGCCGGCAACCAGGCGCGTGAAGAAGAAATAGGCGAGGAGATCGGCCTCTGTCAGCCTCTCGTCGGGCGAGCCGTAGGCAATGGCGCTCGACCCTATGAAGGCCGCGACGCCCACGCTCAGGAAACCCATGGCCACGGAGTCTTCCGGGGTCTTCCCGTCCACGAGCCCGCCATAGCAGGCCTCGCTGAGCACGATGGCGTTTGCCGGAGCGGCCTCCGCCACTGTCTCCGGGCTCAGCACCCTGGGATACGACAGCCCGTCCTGGCCGTACCAGTACTTCTCCTCCCTGGACCCGTGGACGTTGAAATAGATCATGGCCTCGCGCTCGAGCCACTCCGGCTCGAAGGTCGAGATGTCCACCGGCGGTGACGTTCGAAGGCCCTCAGCAGCTAAGGCGCCGTACACCCTGGTGGACTCCATCTTCCACTCGAGCGCCGAAAGGCCAAAATGGGCGTTGCGCCCGGGTCCCTTCCACTCTCCCGACGCCGCCGCCTCGAGATAGGCAAGCAGGCCCCCGGCCGGCGCGGCCCCCAGCGGGATGCGTGCGACCGCCCTGTCCGGGAGCAGGAAGTCATCGACCACGTCCTCATCACCGGCGGCCTTCTCGCCGCCTCCGGCCGCGGCCGCATAGGGGACGTCGGTAGGGAACTCCCGGTCAGAATCGGCTGCCGGGTTCTCGAGATACCAGTAGGGTACAATCTCGCCGCTTCCCACTATCAGGACATAATCGAAGCGGCCGGGCGAGCAGACGTCATTCTCGACCGCGCCCAGAGCCTCCCTGAGCGCCCGAGGCGTGATCTCGCCTTCGATTGAAGGGAAGTCGCCCGATGAGCGGGCGGCATTGTCGGGCACGTACACATGGACCCTAAGGCCGGCGGCCCGCCTGGCGGCGGCTATGCGGCCTATGGAGTCGTACACGCCCGCCACGCCGGATTCATCGAAATTGGACTCAAGCCCCGCGTGGGAGGTGAGTAGAAGCAGAGTCTCCGCTGAGTACCGGTTTTCTCGCGCCAAATGAGGCCTCACCTGGCAAGCAGCTTCTCTACCCTCTCCAGAGAGACCCTGGTCCGATCGGCCAGTTCGCCCTCCGGTTCCAGCTCGAGCACGACGCGCCACTCCCTCAAGGCTTCCACCAGAAGCCCCGACTCGGCAAAGGCCAGGCCGAGATTGTAGTGGGACTCGGCGTTGTCGGGGTCTATTTCGATGGACCTGGAGTAGGCTTTGACGGCCCCGTCCATGTTGCCCTTGCTGTAGTTGATCATCCCGATGTTGTTGTAGGCCTTGGGGTCTTTCGGGTCTATCGCGAGGGCCTCGGCGAGAAGCGAGAGAGCGGTATCCGGATCGGCAGTCTCGGCGTACAACATAGCCAGGTTGATACGGGCCTTGTTGAATTTGGGATTGAGCTCGAGCGCCTTCTCGTAGTTTAACCTCGCTTCCATGGGACTGGCGTCGTCGTAATATATATTGCCCAGCGCAAAATACACATTCTCGTCTTCGGGGTATTCCCTCGCCATCTCCTCGAGCTTCGAGATCTTGAGCTCGTTGTCAAGTGCCTCGTCTACTGTGTCGACGGGAGCCCTCTTGACTCTCCGGCCGCATCCCGTTGCCAAAGCCAGAGCCATTATCAGGGCGGTTATCAGGCAGATCCGGTATAAGTCTCGCATGCCACCCTCCTCCTGGAGCGTCTCATCATAAGCAGTTACCGCTTGCGTATAAACGTGAACGCATCTTAACATAGCACCTGTAACCAAGTAAAGCGAGGATTGTTCCGGTGGCAAGCGAAAAGAGGAATCCCCTCACGGTCATGAAGTTCGGGGGCACCTCGCTGGCAACGTCCGAGCGCATCGGAGAGGTCGCGAGGCGGGTCGTCGCCAAGCGGGCCGCCGGCAATGACGTCATAGTGGTCGTATCGGCAATGGGAAACACAACGGACGACCTATTCCGCCTCGCCCGGACCATTAGCCCCAGTCCCCCCAAGCGTGAAATCGACATGCTTCTCACGGCGGGTGAGAGAATATCCATGGCGCTTCTGTCCATGGCCATTAATGAGCTCGGCTTTGATTCGATCTCATTCACGGGCTCCCAGAGCGGCATCGTCACCGACACGAGCCACACGCGGGCCAGGATACTGGACGTGCGCGCATTCAGGGTCAAGGACGAGCTCGAAAAGGGCCGGATAGTGATAGTGGCGGGCTTCCAGGGGGTGAGCCCGGCCAAGGAAGTCACCACGCTGGGCAGGGGGGGCTCGGACACGACCTGCGTGGCGCTTGCCTCGGCCTTCAACGCCGACGCCTGCGAGATATACACCGATGTCGACGGTGTCTATACCGCCGACCCCAATACGGTGGCCCGCGCCCGCAAGCTCGGAGGGATCTCGTATGATGAGATGCTGGAGATGGCAATCTGCGGCGCCCGGGTATTGCACGCGAGGAGCGTGGAGGTGGCGAGGCGCTTCGGCGTCCGCGTGCACGTACGGTCTACCTTCAAGAAGGAGATGGGAACCATAGTGACTTCAAATGCAGAAGTTGAAAAAGCGGACATACGCGGCATCGCTCACGACCTGGACGCGGTGCTGATAAGCTTCAGGGATGTCGACGCATCGGAAGGCATCACCGCAAAAGTGCTCGAGGCTCTTGAAGGAAGCGACGTCAACTTGAGGTTGGTCTATGCCTATCCTGGCGCGGACGGCACTGAAAACCTGTCTTTCCTGGTGTCTGGCGAGGACGGGGAGAGCGCCGTCACGGCCCTCGGAGAGAATGTCACCGATATCGGCTTTGAGGTCGACGAGAGCATCGCGGCCGTCTCCGTGATCGGCTATGGGATTTGCTCGGCGCCCGGTGTTACGCGGCGCATCCTGGGCTCGCTCCGAGAGCTTGGGATAAGCCCGAAGGCCGTATCGACCTCGGGCATCACGCTTACGATTATCATGGACGGCGAGAGAGCTACTGAAGCCATCAATAAGCTCCACGCCGACCTGGGCCTGGGCGAGTCTATTCGTAGTGAAGAGCGGCAATCGGGTCGAGCATAGACGCCTTGCGCGCCGGGTAGATCCCGAAGAAGATGCCGACGCCCGCGGCGAACGCGAACGCCAGCCCGATGCTCGCAGCCGATACCGCCGTGTTGAATCCCGCGAAGTGCGAAAGAGCCGTCGATCCGCCCCAGCCGATGCCTATGCCGATAATGCCGCCCGCCACGCTTATTACTAGCGACTCCAGCAGGAACTGGCCGAGTATATCTCTCTTCTTCGCGCCCACCGCGATTCTGGTTCCTATCTCCCGCGTCCTCTCGGCGACCGAGACCAGCATGATATTCATTATGCCGATGCCGCCCACGAGAAGGGACACGGCGGCAATACCCGCAAGCAGGAAGGTCATCGTCTTGGAGGTCTCGCTGAAGACCTCGAGTATGTCCGCCTGGTTCCTTATGACGAAGTCATTCTCCTGACCGGGGCCCAGCCTGTGGCGCCGGCGCATGACGTCTTCTATCTCAATGGTCGCCTGTTCGGTCAGGTCGCCGTCTTTCACTTTTATGGTGATTCCCGACAGCCGGTCGCGCCCGAAGACCCTGATCTGGCCCGTTGAGAGCGGGATATATATGACGTCGTCCACGTCGTACCACTGTGTTCCCCCCCTCTCGGCCACCGTGCCTATGACGGTGAAAGCGACCCGGTTGATGCGAATTACTTTGCCGATGGGGTCCTCGTCACCGAAGACGTTCTCGACAACCGTCCGTCCCAGGACGGCGACCCGCGCGCGCGACCTCAGGGCGCCCTCGTCGAAGACGCTTCCGGTCTCGATGGGTATGCTGTTCACATAGGCGAATTCCGGCGTGGTCGCCATCACGTATGTCGACCAGTTCTGATTCCTGTACTTGACCTGGGCGTTCCCCCTGGACTCGGACGTCACCGCGGCAACCGAGGGGCATTCGGCCAGAATGGCCGCCGCGTCGTCCTCCGTGAGGCTCTGAACCGTTCCGAGCCCGTATTGCACATGGCCCCTGGAAGCCGAACCCGGCCGGACATAAAGCAAATTGGTCCCGAGCGAAGTTATGTTGGACTCGATCTGGCGGCGCGCGCCCTCCCCCAGCGCCAGCATGGTGATCACCGCGGCGACTCCCACGATGATGCCCAGCATGGTGAGAAATGATCGGAGCTTATGGGCCCTGATGCCCTCAAGCGCTACAGTCACACCCTCGAATACGTCCATTCTATCTCAGCGTCCCCTCATCAGGCACCACCACCTGGCCGTCCCTGAGATAGATCATCCGGTTCGAGTAGTCGGCTATGTACTTCTCATGCGTAACCAGGACGACCGTCTTGCCCTCGGCGTTCAGGCTCTCGAAGATCGACATGATCTCCGAGCCGGTCTTGCTGTCGAGGTTTCCCGTCGGCTCGTCGGCCAGCACTATGGCCGGCTCGTTCACCAGCGCCCTGGCAATCGCCACTCTCTGGCGCTCCCCGCCCGAGAGCTCGCTCGGATTGTGGTGGACCCGGTCCTTGAGGCCCACTCTCTCAAGCATCTCCTGGGCCTTCGCCTCCCTAGTCTTCCGGGCTACGCTGGAGTACAGGAGCGGCAGCTCCACATTGTGCAGGCAGTTGGTTCTGGGCAGGAGGTTGAAGGTCTGGAAGACGAACCCTATGCGCTTATTGCGAATGCGGGCGAGGTTGTCGTCCGAAAGCTCGTCGACCTTGTCCCCGCCCAGGTAATACTCCCCCGACGACGGGCGGTCGAGGCACCCTATCAGGTTCATCAGCGTCGACTTGCCCGAGCCCGAGGGCCCCACGATGGAGACGAACTCCCCGTCGGTGATCGCAACGTCGATGTCTCTCAGGGCGTGCACCGTGGTCTCTCCCATCTTGTAGTCTTTTACTATGTTCTTCATATCAATGAGCGCCATCAGTCCAGCTTCCTCCTAATTCGATTTCCTGAATCCTGGCATGCTCCTTCCTCGTATCCTGTCCACGAATTCTCTGGAATACTGGAGGGCCCTGCTCGCCAGGAAGACGGCAACCTCTTCGCCCTCCGCAAGTCCTTCGGTTATCTCAAACTGGTTCCAGTCGGAGAGCCCGACTTCAACCCGCCTCATCTCGAAGCCCGTACCGGTCCTGACGAATACGAAATTGCCCCTCGGGCCCGGTTCTCCCTCGCCGCCGGCTACGCCCATCATCGCGGCGATGGCCATTGCTTCGCCCGGCTGCTGCACGGCCTTGCGGGGAACGACCAGCGCGTTGTCCCGGCCGGCGATGACTATGTCGACATTGGCGTTCATGCCGGCCTTCAGGAGGCCCTCCTCATTCTCAACCACAGTCATCACTTCGAAAGTCGTGACGTTCTGAACCACCTTCGACATGGGATTGATCCTCTCGACAACGCCCCTGAAGGTTTCACTCGGATACGCGTCGGGCACCACTTCCACGCTCAGCCCCTCCCTGACCCTGCCGATGTCGGTCTCGTCGACATCGGCGGTAACGAAGACCTTATTCAGGTCTGCGACTATGGCGATGGTGGTACCCCCGCTTACATTCGACACGCCCGATGAGATCACCTGCCCGACTTCCACCTGTTTCTCAAGCACGATTCCGTCTATGGGCGAACGCAGCACCGTATCGTCCAGCCTCTTCTTGACGTCCGCAACCGAGATCCTCGTCGCCACCTCGTCGGCGCGCGCCCGCTCGAGCTCCAGCCTGGCGGCTTCCAGGTCCTTCTCCGACACGAGGCCCTGCTTGGCGAGCTCTTCCGCCCTGTGCACCTCTTCTTCCTGCACCCTCACGTTCTGGCGGGACACGGCCAGCGCCGCCTCCTCGCGCTCCAGCTGGTTCAGGATCTCCTCGGGATCCAGGCGCGCAATGACCTGGCCCTTCTTCACGGGCTCGCCGGCCTCAAGCGGCAGTTCGGTCACCACGCCGCTGGCCTTGGACTTCACTTCGACTTCCACAAACGGCTGCACCAGTCCCGTCGCCGAGACCTTGACCCAGAGGGGCCTGACTTCTGCCGCCGCGATGTCGTACATCAACTCCGGAGCTTCGTCGCCGCGCCCGCGCATCCCTATCACGACAATGACGACCACCACTACGGCGACCGCAAGCGGGATAATGACTTTCTTCATTCTCTACCACCTCAGGATTGAGCCGACCCCGCCGTGCTTCTCTAGCCCGAGACCGCCTCGTACGTATTTGACTTCCGAATCATGCTCAAAGGCAAGAGTCGCGAGCCGGTCGGAGACATCTGCCGCCCCCTTTATCGCCGTATCGCAGGCGTCGCAGGCCTCGACATCGGCCTCGTTGAGGTTGCCGCACATGTCGCAGTAGGCCCCGCTCACCTCGTGGCCGTCCACCAGGACCAGCGTATGGACGCGCCCGGCCATGAGGGCCTTGAGGTTGCTCTTAAAGCCCGTGATCGTGGGGTGCCCCTGCGCCGAACCGCTGAGCACGCGCCGGACGATCTCGTCCTGTTCCCGCATCTCCGTCTCCTCCTCTATCTGCCTGGCCGCCTTCAGGATCTCGCCCGGGCCGGCCATCACGTCGACGGAGATGCTGCCGGCAACAATCTTCTGAAGATATGAGTGCAATACGGGCACCAGCCTGGTTCTCACCTCCGGCGGGCCGCCTATGATGAGATGGCCAAATCCCTCGGCCTTGTAGTACTGGAAGATTGCGTCCGCGACGTTCTTCAAGTGCCTGTTCACGAGGTCGTCTATGTGGCGCTGGAAGCGCGCCTGCGCCCAACCACCCTGCTTGTGCCAACCGGGCACCACGTCGAAGAGGTCGACACCCTCGGTCATCTTGCCGAGGTACATGGTGAAGAGGCGCGCCTTCTCCTTGTCCGCCAGGACAACGCAGTACTTCCTGCTCTCATCGACCAGCTTGAGCATGGGAGAAATATACGGTACGTGGTTCACGACACATATCTCCGGGACTTCCACCGGCAGCCGGTATATCTGCCACAGCCCCGCTTCCCGGCAGGAGAAAATGGCCAGGCCTCTCGCCCTTCCCTCGAATTCCAGCTTAATGAAGTTGAGCACCCTGCGGGCGTTCTCGCGCACGTTTTCCATTTCCGAGTCGGGCGGGTCGGCCTTGTTTATGGCCTCCCTGATGATGTCCTTGGCCTCGATCTCGAAGGCTTTTTTCCTCGCCTTGTATACACCGACTCCCATGAAAAAGCTGATGACGAAGTGGGAACCCGACTCGAAGTGAAGCAGCTCTAGAATTTGCTTGCGGTTAATCATACGCTCGTCCAACCTCCCTCTCTAATCGTCCCCACTAAATAGAATTCGGTTCATCCCATCCTTGTTCCCCGATGAGCGGCACGAACACGCAACCCTCCAATTTCTCCGTCTCCACACCCTGTCCGGTCCTCGTGACGCGTGTGAGCGTCTGGTGGAAGGAGTTGCCAACCGGAATCACCAGCCTCCCACCCGGGGCAAGCTGCTCGACGAGCGCCTCGGGCACCCCGGGCGCGCCCGCCGTGACTATTATGGCGTCATAGGGGGCCCGGTCGGGATAGCCTCTTGAGCCGTCGCCGACTACGGCCTCTATGTTGACATAGCCGAGCTCCCTGAGGAGCCTCGCGGCCGCTTTCTGGAGATCTTGCTTCCTTTCCACGGTGACCACGTGGTCTGCGATCTCCGCCAGTATCGCCGACTGATAACCCGAGCCCGTGCCAATCTCAAGCACTTTCTCGCCGCCCCCGAGCTTCAGAGACTCCGTCATGCTTGCCACCATATAGGGCTGGGATATGGTCTGTCCCTGGCCTATGGGAAGCGGCCTGTCATCATAAGCCGCCCCCGCGTTTTCCTCGGGAACGAAAAGATGCCTCGGCACCCTGCGCATAGCAGCGAGCACGAGCGGGTCTGACACGCCGCGGGCCCGGATCTGCCGCTCCACCATGTCGAGCCGCCTGGACTCATGATTGAGCCCGCGCATCCGTACTCCTCTCTCAGGGGATATCATTGGCTCCCCGCCGCCCCGGGCCCTGCCCGCCCGCCGTCAAACCACTTCCACCTTCAGCATATTGGTCTTGCCGCTGACCCATGGCGGCATCCCCGCCGTAACCACGATGAGGTCTCCCCGCTTAAGCAAACCACTGCGCCTGCCCATGTCAATCGCCTTCGCGACTATCTTCTCGATATCGCGCGTCTCGGCCACCTCCTCGCACAGCGTCCCGTAGGACAGGCCGAGTCTCATTCGCGTCTGCCTCACCGGCGTCACCGCGAATATGGGGACCTCCGGCCTGAACTTGGCCACCCTGAGCGCCGTGCTCCCGCTCATGGTAAAAGTCACGATCGCCCTCGCGCCGAGCTTGCCGGCCGCTTCCACCGCGAGCGCCGCGATCATCTCATCGACCTCGGGCTCGGGCTCCACGGGGCGCTTGCCCCTTATGCCGTCTTTGTGTAGAGCCCTTTCGGCGCTGCGTATGAGGGCCTCCATCATCTTGACCGCTTCCACCGGATGGCCGCCGATGGCCGTTTCCCCGCTCAGCATCAAGGCGTCGGAGCCGTCGAAGACGGCGTTCGCCACGTCCGTGGCCTCGGCCCGCGTGGGCTCGGGATTGTGTATCATCGACTCGAGCATCTGGGTCGCCGTTATGACCGGCGTCGCCTTCCTGATGCACTTCTCGATGATGACCTTTTGCGCCACCGGCACTTCGCTTATGGAAATCTCCTTGGCGAGGTCGCCCCTGGCGACCAGCACGGCATCGGACGCCTCGATAATCGAGTCGACCGAATCCAGGCCCTGCCTGGTTTCTATCTTGGAGACTATGCCTATGCCCGTGCCCTTGAGGCGCTTCCTCAGGTTCTCGACGTCGGACGCGTCCCGCACGAATGACAGCGCAACGAGGTCGACGCCCTTATTTACCCCGAACTTGAGGTCAGCGATGTCTTTCTTGGTCAGCGTCGGGAAGCGCGCGCTCGAAGACGGGAAATTGACGCTCGTCCTGTCGTAGATCGTCCCTCCGCGGGTGACCTTGCACTTGAGGCTCCGTCGCTCCGCGGAAATCACCCTCATGGATATGCCGTAATCGCCGAAGGTGATGCGGTCGCCGCGCCGCACGCCCTCAAAAGTGTAGCGGGGATTCACCGGGATAACGTCCGGGCCTCCCGGCTCATCCGCCACGGTGACTTCCATGCCGCGCTTGAGGTCGGTCTGATGTCCGGGGAGCAGCCCGACCCTGAACCTCGGGCCCTGGAGGTCCTGGATTATGGGAATGCAGCGGCCCAGCGCGCCGGCGACCGTCCGGACGACCGCTATGGCCTCGGCATGAGTCCTGTGGTCGCCGTGGGAGAAGTTGAGGCGGACTACGTCCGCGCCCGCCTTGACGGCCGCGCGGATCATCTCACGGGACGCCGTCGCCGGCCCCAGGGTGACTACTATTTTGGTCTTCCTGGGCAGAAGGCTTTTTGCCAAGTCTACTTACTCCGAGCAAATGCTCCCACTACTATGCAATTAGCACAGAGTAGCGCCCCTGTCAAGCCCGGACAAGTAACGCAATTTATTTAAGGACAACGACTTTGCCCGTCGCCGACCGGATGCTCCCTGTAAGTCGATAGAAGTAAATCCCCGGCGCGACGCCTTCGCCCTCGCGGGCTGCTTCCCATCTCACCGAGTGCTGTCCGGCGGGCAGCCTGCCCAGATCCGCCGAATGGAGCCGCCTCCCCTTGACATCGTAAACGTCGAAGAAGATGGCCGAAGGCTCCGCCAGCTCGAGCATGAGCGTCGGAACGCCCACCGCCGGAGAGTGAAGCACGCTGACCTCAAGCGCACGGGCATCGGCTACGACAGGCGCCACACCGGCGTCTTCAAGCATGCGGTCGAGACACATGAATCCCAGGTAATTGGTCACCCACGACTGGTCCCTGTCGTCCCCCTCCGGGTCGGTTACCGGTATGCCGCCGTCCAGGTCGCCGTCATTGGCGACCAGCGTGTCGGCCAGGTGCTGGAAGTAACCGAAGTACTCTGCGCTTCCGAGCTCCGCAGCCGCAGACCACTGCCCGAGAGCCGCCCAGCCGCGCCAGGCGTTCTGGTAATCGCTCGAGTCAACCTCCGTGTCCATGTAGGGAGCGTGAATCGCGACCCAGTCGTCGACTCCCGTAGGGTCGTCCTTGAAATAGGAGTGCAGGAGCCCCCACATGAGAACTCCCCCGCCCATTGCCCACTCCTTATTGTGCAGCCTGGCCGGACTGCTTTCCACCTTGAGCTTGAGGGAATCGGCCATCTCCACGGCCTTGGTCATGTAGGTTGTGCTGCCTACGAATTCGCCGTAGTCGTAGAGGTTCCCCACCACCCAGCCCATGATCATGGGATTCAGTCTCCTGGCCATGCCCACAGGGATGGTGAGCTTCATTGGATAGTGGCAGAGATAAGAGGCGCATGACTCGGCATACGCCTTGTACGTGGTGTCGCCGTAAACCCTTCGGAACTCCATCTCGGCCCTGAGGGCCCAGGAGCAGTTGTATCTGCGGTAGTAGCCCGAGGTCTCGCTGTCTCCGCCCTCCTCGTCATAGGCCGGGTGGTTCATGCAGTACACCCACGCGGCATCGACGTTGTCGCGGTAGTCATCGCTGCCGGTGAGGTCGTAATAATGCGACCACATCCAGATGGACTCGCTCGTGTTGTCGGTCTGGATTATGCCCAGGAGATGCTCGCCCTCCCGCATGCCGCCGTAGGCGGCCGAGGACGTGTCGCTTACCTGCATGGTGACTATGAAATCGCAGGCCATCTCATAGCGGGTCAGGGGATCATAATCCAGCTTTGAGGGTCCCGGCGATGATGTGACTATGTGCCTTTCGGCTTCAGAAGCCGGAAGCGCCTCTGCCTCGTCGGCCGGCACGTACGGTGTGGCGAGACAAATGGCGGGGACAAGGCCTATAAGCGCGGCAATAAGGGCATACTTCATGTTCCCGTACCTCCTTTTCGTATGGAGCAGTTCGTTCAAATGGCTATCCACGCTGCCATTATACACCAAATAGAGGCGTAATTCAAAGCAATCCGGCAGATTCCGGTGATATCACAGCACCGTCCCAATCGTGCTATTTCGACATTGAAACCACCCGTCTATTCTGCTACTATAGTGCTGGCTGAGAGGTCCTTTCAAGAACCTCCATAGCCTAATGGCTTGAGGAGGTGCAAGATGAGACTCACCCGTTTTCTTATTTCCTTCCTGCTGCTTCTCATGGCCACTTCGGCCGCGGCCCTTGAGACAAAGCCGTTCAAGATGAGGGATGACTTCGGAATGGAGCCCCTCTATGACTGCCAGCTCAACTACTACTACTACACCCCATGCCCGACTTACTCGTGGTTTCACGGATTCTACAATTGGGACTACGGTGACATCCTGGGTAGCTGGTTTCAGGTGGGAGATCTTTCGATGTTCACCGGACAGGCCTGCGACCCGGTCCAGTGCCACGTCCTGGAGCAGTTCCGCGTTCTCGACTTCGCCGGATATGGCGTAGTTCACGGCGGGTATTTCACGATTGAGTTCGACGTTTACTGCTGCGATGAGCAGGGGTGCCCGATCGGGCCCTCCCTCTGGAACAGCGGTCCGTGGGAGACAGGCTACGCCTGGAACTACATACCCGTGGACCCTCCCATAAGCATCTGTGGCTGTTCAGTAAATCGGGGGAGCCCTCCGTCGGCCCCACGCATCCTAGTTACCGCTACCCATATCGGATCGGAATGCACCTATCCGCAATGGGGCCTGGACAATATAAGCACTCACGTGGAGCAAGGCTGCGAGTTTCACGAGTACTCCTGCCTGCCGTCCATCTACCCGAGACCCTACAACTCATACTACTCCACGATGCACTCGGGATACTACGGCCGGGACTTCCAGTACTGCCCGCCCCTGTGGTTTAAGGATGGTCGGGACACGACGCCCGATGCCACGCTCTATGGCTACATCGAACTGGCCTGGCGAATCTATCTGATATGCAGCGGCCCGACCAGCGTCGAGCCCACGACCTGGGGCAATATAAAGAGCATTTATAGAAAATGAGATTGGCACGTTTCAGGAGGGTATCGATCATGAATCGGCTAGTATTCGTCACACTGCTGATAGTCCTATTCTCAGCGGCGAACGCCTGCGCGCTCGGGGCGGACGCATTCCGGATAAGAGAGGACTTCGGCACCGAGCCCCTTTACGACTGTTACCTGCACTACTACTACTACACCCCATGCCCGACCTATTCCTGGTTCTGGGGCTTCTACGGCTGGGACCGTGGCGACATGGTGGGTGCTTTCTTCGAAGTCGGCGATCTTTCCATGTTCACCGGCCAGGCCTGCGACCCGGTCCAGTGCCATACCCTGGAGCAATTTCGCATACTTGACTTCGCTGGATACGGAACCGTGCGGCCAGGCCTATTCACCGTCGAATTCAGCATATATTGCTGTGACGAGTACGGTTGTCCTATAGGCCCCGCCCTCTGGAACTCGGGCCCGTGGGAGACAGGCTACGCCTGGAACTACATCCCGGTATACCCGCCCCTCTGTCTTACAGGCTGCTCCGTAGACCCCGGGAGCCCCCCGTCGGGACCACGCATTCTCATAACGGCCGTCCACACCGGCGATTGTCACGTATACCCGCAATGGGGCACAGACAATATCAGCACTCACGTCGAGACGGGCTGCGAGTTCCACGAGTACTCCTGCCTGCCGTCCATATATCCGAGGCCTTACGACTCCTACTATGCCACTATTCACTCGGGTTTCTATGGCCAGGGCTTCCAGTACTGCCCGCCCCTGTGGTTTGCGGACGAGCGAGACACAACTCCCGACGCAACCCTCTATGGCTACGTCGAGCTCTGCTGGCGGATATACCTCCTCTGCGACGGCCCGACGCAGGTAGAGCCCACCAGCTGGGGCAATATAAAGAGCATGTATCGCTGAAAGCACCTGCCGCTGAGTGCATGCACACCTGAGAGCATACATCGTCAGAGACGGCGTCTTTCAGACAGGGCAACATAAACGCCGTAGAGTATTAGCGCCCCTCCCGCCAGCAAGGTGTAACCCGGGACCTCCTTAAAGAAAAGCCAGGCGAGAAGCGCCGAACCCACGGGCTCGCCCAGCACGAAAATGGTAACGCGTGAGGCCGGCAGGTACTTGAGGGCCCAGTTGAGCGAAGTGTGGCCGAAGACCTGAGGGCCCGCGGCAAGGAGGGCGAACCAGAGGTAGTTTGCTGGTTCGAAGCCGCTCATCTCATAGCCGCGGCCGAATGCCCAGGCCAGCAGAATGACGGCCGAGGCGGAGTAGGTGAGAAAAGCATACTCGATATGCCCAAGGCCCCTGCGGAGGTCTCTTCCTATTGTGAAATAGGCCCCCGCCGCCGCCGCTCCCATGAGGGCGTATATGTCACCCTTGAGGCTCTCCGCGCCGAGGTTGAAGTCGCCGCGCCCTATTACGAAGCTCCCTGCGAAGCAGATGAAGATCGCTAGCGCGGTCCGCCTCGTCAGCTTCTCGCCAAGTACGAGCCACGCGAAGGCAGATGCGAAGATTGGGCTCGTGGTCACCAGCACGACCGAGCTTGCCACCGACGTGAGCTTTAAGGACTCGATCCATGAGAGGAAGTGCAGGGAGAGAAACAAGCCGGAAAGCGCACACAGGCCCAACTGCCGGCGCGTGAGCTGGAGGCCGGGCGCCCGCTTAAGGAAGAAAGGAAGCAGGATCAGCGAGGCGAAGGAAAGCCGGTAGGCCGCGATCACCGCCGACGGCACCGTACACAGGCGGATCAAGATAGCCGCGAACGAGACCACGCCTATCGCTAATGGTATGACGACCGCGACCGGCCTCTCAGGCTTCATTCTGCTCTTTCACCTGCCTGAGGTATTCGCATCGGACGTCGCGGAAGAACCTTAAGGTCTTTACAGTCTTGTAGTCGGGGTATGTCCATTCGAGCGGCCTGTAGCCGCCCTCCCCCTTGACGTAGATGAGCGTGGGCTCGGCGTAATAGCCCTTGCCGATATAGATGCGGTGGGCAAAGTTCTTTGTCGTAGCGAGCACTACCTGGGCGTCGTCGACATAGCCCGGGTCGATGTTTATGGTGCGCTTGCCGTCATCGGCCAGCGCGAGTTCGAGTTCCACGCAGAGATGCTTGGCCTGGGCCAGGAATGCCCTTTCCTTAAGCGGCATGAAGGCAATCCACTTGCGCTTGAGATCGGGCCCCATCTCGCTGGCGTAGTATTCGGTGGCATCGAAATCGCGGATGTCGGTTTCGCAGTCCACCTGGCCGAACTCCTTCTTAAGGCGGTCAAGCACGCCGCGAACGCATCTCTCCCTGCCGATCAGCCCGCAGAAGAGCTTCACGCGTTTGGGTCTTGCGTTTCTCGGTCTAGCCATTCTCTTGCCGTCTCTTCCTGCTTCCTCCAGTGTCCTCTTACTATACCCTGCTGGGCCAGTCTATCAAGTTTTCTTCGCTCATCGCCCGTAAGAAAACGTGGGGCCGCCCCCGAAAGCGGCGTCCCCGGCAACGGCATAAGGAAATGCATGTTGACCCGCGCCCCCTTGGCGCCCAGCTCCCGGGCGAGATCAAAGGTAGCCTGCCTGTCCTCCGGCTCTTCCACCGGGAATCCCAGCATGAGATCTACCGAAGCTTCAAAGCCTCCCGCCCTCACCACATCAAGGGCCCGGCGGATGTCGTCCACCGCATGCCCGCGTTTGAGCCACCTGAGCACGCGGTCGCTTCCGGACTGCCCGCCTATGACGAGGCTCTCGTTACATACGTGTTTCTTGAGCACGGCTACGGCCTCCGGCGTTACGTAGTCCGGTCGCACTTCAGAGGGGAAGGACCCCAGGTAGACCCGAGCGCCGTGGCAGGAGGCCCGCACCCTGCCCAGCATTTCATCAAGGGCTGCGGGCTCGGCTCTGCCCGGCCGGGTCGAGCCGTAAGCCAATGCGTTCGGGAGGAGAAGCCTGACGTCTCTCATCTCCCACTTGACGTAATGCCGGGCCATATCTTCTATGAGCTCCGGGCTCCTGAACCTCTCGGTGGGCCCGAATATGCGGGGTGTCTGGCAATAAGCGCAGCCCCAGCGGCACCCGCGCCCGACCTCAATATACGTGGGGAAGCGCACCCGCCGGGGAAGCGGGTCGAACCCGTCGAGGTCGGCCGAATCCTCGCGCGCCCTGCCCACGACCTCGCCGTCGCGCAGCGCAAACACCCCTCCTGTGCCTTCAATCTCCAGCCCGGTGGCGGCGCAATCGAATATGTCCCGAATGGCCTCTTCCCCCTCACCCATGCAGCAGTAGTCGAATCCCGCCTCAAGGGCGCCCCGGGGGTCGCCGCTCGCATGGGGACCGCCTATAATGCTCCGGAAGGCGCCCCCGTGCCGCTTCTTAAGACCGGCGAGCACCTCGGCGCGCCCAGGGAAATTGCGGGTCATGGCGGACATGCATATGAACTCCACGATGTCCGGATCGAAGTCGATCTCGCGGAGCCGCTCATAGGGAACGGCGCGGATGACCCGGGCACAGTCTTCGCCCGAGACGGAGTCGAGAGAGGCGATAAGCGCCGCGACCGCCGTGCGGCAGGCGCGGTCGAAAGCGAAGGTGAATCTTACTCTGCTTTTCATCCGCTGTGGAGCCGGGCCGCCTTTTAACCCTTCTCTTTCACGAGCTTGTCGAGACCGAGCTCTTTGAGCTTCCTATCCGTCGGTACGCCGTCCTTCGTCCAGCCCCGGCGGCTGTAATAGTCGTCGAGCATGATGTCTATCTTCTCCTGGGGAAGCACGGCCCCTTTTGTGGGTCCCGAGAGAATAGGCTCCCTGGTTATGCGGTTCGGGGGGAGGTCGTATGCCCGGCCGAAGTCGGGGAACTCCCTCACCCAGAACATGCGCGTGAGATTCCAGACGCGCTCGGATATCTTGTATAGATCCTCCACCTTGTAGTCCAGCCCCGTCGCGCATCTGAAGGCCTCGGCGTAATCCTCAACGGGAAGCTCCATCTCGATCCACGGCAGCCGGCACACGCCGAGGGTGTCGAACAGCGGCCTGGTGTGCTGAAGCTCGATGACCTTCTCGGCCTTGCCCTCAGTGGCCTCCCTGCCCGTGCGGAGGTCGTGTGTCACAGCCCATGACGGCCTGTGATGGGCCCCGATATCCGAGGTCATATAGGAAAGCTGCATGGCAGGCGCGCGCCTGGACTCGTAACCGCTCTGCTCGAGCCCCTTCATCTGGATTGCGAAGTCAGTTGAGCCCTTGCCGAGCTTAAGGGCAGCAGCGCGGCTTCCTTCGGCCAGCACATCACCTATATGCTCGCGGTAGGAGATCATGCGAATGAGCTCGAACACGGCCTTGGGGTCGCCCCAGGTGAGCTTCAGGCCCCCCGTGTCCTTCTCGGTGATTATGCCCTTTTCGAAACACTCTATCGCGAAGCCCATGATGCTGCCGCCCGATATGGTATCAATGCCGTAGTCGTCGCACAGGAAATTGGCATAGGCGATGTCCTTGATGTTGCCCAGCGCGCAGCAGCCGCCGATCATCGCGGTAGTCTCGTACTCGGGCCCCTCGACATAGCACTCGTAGTCGGCGGTCTTGGCATGCGCGTATTTGCCGCAGCACATCGCGCATGAGAAACAGGCCTTGTTGTGAATCACGATCTCCCGGTGCATGACCGGGCCCGCAATGTTGGTGAAGAGCTCGAAGTAGCCCGACTGGAAGTTCCTGGTGGGAAACGCGCCTATGCGGTTGGACCAGTTGACGACGGATGACGTGCCGTAAGTCTGCCAGAGCTCGAAGGCCGGGTGCTGCACCGACTTCCTGTACATCTCCCTTCCGACCTTCATCAGGCCGGCTACGTCCACCACGGGTATGGCCTTGCTGCCGCGGACGCAGACCGCCTTGAGCTTCTTGGAGCCCATCACGGCGCCCAGGCCCGTGCGGCCCGCCTGGCGGCCGTAGTCATGCGAGATGCAGGCTATCTTCACGAGGTTCTCGCCGGCCGGTCCTATGACGCAGGCCTGGAAGTCGTCCCCGTGCTGGTCGTCGAGCGCCTTCTCGGAGTCGAAAGAGCCCTTGCCCCATAGCCCGGAGGCGTCTTCAAGCGTGACTTCGTCATCGTCGATCAGTATATAGACGGGCCTGTCGCTTCTTCCCTCCACGATGATCATGTCGTAGCCCGCCATCTTGAGCTCGACCGGGAAATGGCCGCCGAAATTGGCCTCGGCATAACCGCCGGTGAGCGGGGATTTGCCGCCCACGTGGGCCTTGCCCGTCGAAGGTATGAAAAGGCCCGTGAGGGGGCCCGTGGCGATCATGAGCTTGGCGTCTTCGCCCAGGGGGTCCGCTCCCCTGGGCACTTCGTTATAAAGCGTGTGCGCGATGAAGCCCCTGGCGCCCACGAAATTCTTGATGAGGGCCTCGGGCGTCGGCTCCTTCATGACTTCACCCGATGAGAGGTTCACCCTGAGGATTTTGCCTGCATAGCCGCCTTTCACAACTGGCCTCCGTCTTCTACTGGCGCCAGAAGAGCGCCTTGGTTGGACATATTTCCACGCATTCGCCGCAGAGATCGCATATGAACGGTATCTTGAATTCGCGGTGCACGAATATGGCGCCGAACGGGCACGCGTCCACGCAGACCTGGCAGTAGTCGCACTTGTCTTCGTCGATCCTGATGACCCCGTCCACGTTGCTTATGGCGCCCTGCGGGCAGGCCTCGATGCACTTACCGCACTGGGTGCATATACTGATCCTGTATCCACCCGGCTCCGGGAATTGCCCCTTGATACCTATCGCGGCTTTCTTGGGATTGTTCTCGTTGTAATGGCATAGCGCGCACACGAGCTGGCAGGTCCTGCAGCCGGTGCACCTGCTTTCGTCTTTGCTGATTTTCAAGACCAAACCCTCCATGTTCATTCGGATTTGAGAGAGTCTAGCACACCTATTGTCCCGCGTCAACGCCCGCGGCCTTTGCGTCGCCTGCCGCGGCGTCGCCTGTCAGGGCCGGCCCCGGAGGCGGAGTTGTAAGCAGGCTCACCACTATGACCGCTATTGAACTTACGACCACTCCGGGGATGAGCACATAGAGAAACTCCTTGAGCACGGGTATACTCTCCCACACTATGACCGTCGCAGCTCCGCTGAGCATTCCGGCGAGCGCACCCGCCCTGGTGACACGCTTCCAGTAAAGCGACAGCACGATCACCGGCCCGAACGCCGACGCGAGCCCGCCCCATGCATACAGCACGAGCCAGAACACGACGCCCACCGGGTTCTCGGGGTCCTGCCTCAGCGCGATTACCATGCCGAGGACGCCGATGCCCAGAGTCACGAGCCTGCTCAGGAGAACAAGCGTGGACTGGCTCGGTTTCCTCCCGAAAGTCTTATGATAGAAATCCTGCACGAATGACGATGATGCCACCAGGAGCTGGCTGTCGGCGGTAGACATGATGGCGGCCATGGCGGCCGCGATCATGATGCCGGCAATCCAGGAGGGCAATAGCTCCATGGCCATGAGGGGCAGGACGCGCTCCGGGTCCCCCACGTCTCCCGAGAGTATGCCCCTGGCCAGGAGCCCGACCAGCACGGCGCCGTAAAGGGCGATCGCCGCCCATATTATGCCGATCAGGGCGCCCTTTCTTATAAGCGACGGCCTCTTTATGGCCATGAACCTCACGAGCACATGGGGCTGGCCCGGGTAGCCGAGACCTATTCCCAGCATGCCGATGATGAAAGTCGCGAGGGCTATCCCCTCCCTGCCCACTCTCATGCTCATGAACCCCGACGTGTCGCCGGCGCATTCGGCGAGCCTCGCGACTACCGCGCCGGGGCCGCCGAGCTTTATGGTCCCTACCACGGGGATAACGACCAGGCCGATTATCATCATCACGGCCTGGACGACATCCGTCCAGGCGACGGCGAAGAATCCGCCCATCATGGTGTAAAAAAGTATGACGGCCGAACCCACCAGAACGGCCGGCACATAGTCTATTCCGAACGTGACGCTCAGGGCCTTACCCGAGGCCACCAGCTGGGCCGCGACATAGGATGTCATGAAAACGCCGATAAGCAGGGCGGCCACGACGCGCAGAGTGTGGCTCCTGTCATCGAACCGCGACTCAAGGTAGTCGGGTATTGTGATGGCCCTGAAGAAGCCCGTTATCTTCCTCAGCCTCCCTGCCACAGCGGTCCAGTTAAAAAACGTGCCCGCGAGGCAACCGAACGCGACCCAGAAGGCCCCGACCCCCATGCTGAAGGCCTGGCCCGGAAGCCCGAGGAGAAGCCAGCCGCTCTCCGAGCTCGCCTCCGCGGAGAGCGCCGTGACCCACGGATTGAGCCTGCGCCCCGCCAGATAATAGTCGTCATGCGTGTGCATCATCCGGTAGGTGATGATTCCGACTCCGATCAGCACAATCAGGTAGACCAGAAATGCCATGAGAAGCCCGATGTCCATTTCAGTCCTCCTCGGCTGTGGCGAAGTAAAAGACGATGACGGCGATGACGAAGGCAACGGGGGGCAGAGCGATGAGAATAAGCGTGCCAGCATGCAGACACTCGGACATATTCCCTCCTCACTTTGCGTTCATAGGCTTAACGCCTCCACTCTACCAGCCGTTATCCGAAGCGTCAACACTGGGGTCAGGTCTTGAAATGCACAACACACTCAGCCCGGGTGTGAAGGCGTTCCGACGAGGCTTCGTGTTGTAAAGAAGCCGCCGGCGGATCGCCGAGTATCCGCAGAAGGCCAACCATTGTGCATTTCAAGACCTGACCCCCAAAATGCACAACACACTCAGCCCGGGCGCGAAGGCGTTCCGACGAGGCTTCGTGTTGTAAAGAAGCCGCCGGCGGATCGCCGAGTATCCGCAGAAGGCCAACCATTGTGCATTTCAAGACCTGACCCCCAAAATGCACTCTTGACCCGCGACGCCCGGTCGGATAACATCTATCCACTCAAGCCGAAACGGAGGGCAGGAATTGGACTACGGACTCACCCAAGAGCAAGAAAAACTCGTCGCCACGACCAGGAGCATCGCCCGGGAACACATGAAGCCCGTGCGCCAGCAGTATGACGCCGACGAGACCTTCCCCTGGGACGTTGTGAAGGTCCTGGCCGAGGCCGGCCTGTTCGGAGTCTATATCCCGGCCGAATACGGCGGAACGGGGCAGGGAGTGATGGAGCTCGTGCTCGTGGTGGAGGAGCTCTCGCGAGTGGACGGCGGCATAGCCCTCTGCCTTGCCGGCACCGCGCTCGGAACTTATCCCATACTTATTATGGGAGACGATGAACAGAAGAAGAAGTACCTGCCGCCGTTGGCGCGCGGCGAGAAGCTGGCAGCCTTCGCTCTCACCGAGGCCGATGCCGGGAGCGCGGCGACCGAAATGAAAACCACCGCGGACAAGGACGGCGACTCATATGTCTTAAACGGCGCCAAGTGCTTCATCACTAACGGCGGCGAGGCCGAGATCTACACCGTGATGGCCGTAACCGACAAGAAGCGCGGCGCCAGGGGCATATCCTCTTTCGTCATAGAGAAGGGCACACCCGGTTTCGAGTTCGGCAAGAAAGAAAATAAGATGGGAATCAGGGCCTCGGCCACGCGGGAGCTCCTTTTCAACGACTGCCGCGTTCCCGCCGCGAATCTGCTGGGCAGGGAGGGAACAGGCCTTCTTGCGGTGATGCGGACATTCGACGCGACACGCCCAGGAGTGGCCGCCCAGGCCGTGGGCATTGCCGCAGGCGCCATAGACGAGGCCGTGGCTTACGCCACCCAGAGAAAGCGACTCGGCCAGAGCATCGCGTCGCTCCAGGGCATACAGCATATGCTGGCGGACATGGCCACGGAAGTGGAGGCCGCGAGGGCCCTTCTCTACGCGACGGCGAGGATGATAGACTCGGGGGCCGGCAGAACGAGCAAGGAATCGGCGATGATCAAGCTCTTCGCTTCCGACACGGCCGTCAGGGTCGCCCGCCAGGCCATCCAGATATTCGGTGGCCGGGGCTTCATGCACGACTACCCCGTGGAGAAGATGCTGCGCGACGCCAAGATCACACAGATATATGAAGGCACCAACCAGATGCAGAGGAATGAGATCGCTCTGGCTCTCATCAAGGAGGCGGCCGCCCAGGCGTCCTAGGCGGAGATGAGCCCGGCGCGTTCCTTCAGAAGATCATTGAGATCGTCGACGAGTTCCCTCACCGATTCGGGTCCATCCGGGGAAATGCCGGCGCCCTCTTCAAGCTCCATGGCCGACAGCGTCTGGTTGATATAGCCGGCCTTCTCGAGAATGAGATAGTCGAGGCTGGTCAGTTCACCCATCTGCCCGTTGCCCTGGAGGTCGCTTATAGCCTGCGGCGAAATCGCAAGATCGCTTATGAACTTGGCTACGGTCTCGCATTTCTCTTCAATCTCGCCCAGGTCCCTTGCAGCAGCGCTGTCGAGCGAGCCGCCGCCCTCACGCACCATTCTCTGGGCCGTGGCGACGGTGTCGCTGAGGTTGGACAGTATCTCTTCGGAGAGAGCGCAGTCGCTCTTCCGAGCGTCTTCATAAGATGAATACCCCTTATACCCCGGAACGGTTACGGACAGGTAAGTGACTTCATGTGACGCCTGTTTGGTACGTGCCATTGTGCCCCCTTTGATCCGAATTGGCTGGTTTATCTATCGGGCGGGAGGCGGCCGACCTTAAAAAAAAACGAAAATAGGCGGGAATTAAAGGGTGATGGGCGGGGCGCCGCCCCCGGCGCCGCCCCGAATGCGAAAAATGCCTCTATATATGCCTCTATCTCAATACAAGTGCCTTGACTGTGCTGCTCTTGCCTTCCGCGGCGCATCTGATGAAGTAGACGCCGCTCGGTACTCCAACGCCCCGGGCATTCGTAAGGTCCCAGACCGCCCGGTACGATCCCGCGGCTTTCCGGCCCTCCGCAAGCGTTGCCACGTGGCGGCCGGATATATCGTACACGGCGAGGGCCACTTGGGCAGCCGCCGGGATTTCATACCTTACTGTCAACTCGCGGGTGAAAGGACTCGCACCCTCCAGCGCAATCAGCCCGGGGGCGGCCTCTTCCTCCTCGGGTGCCACGCCTGCGTCGTCACCCTCGAGTTTCATGATATAGATATTATAGTCCGGGGTCGGGAGCACGCGGCTATAACCGATCGCCACGTATCCCAGGTCATCCGCAATCGTGACGCAGCTCGCCGACTCCCTCTCGCCCTTGCCGATCATCTTGGTCCACTGCACATCCCCTCCGGTATCGGTCTTGAGGAAGTAGAAGTCGGAATCGCCTGTGCTGGAGGTATCATTGGAACCGACGCAGATGAAACCGTCGTCGGCGGCGATCTCCAGACCGTGAAGAAACATATAGCCCCCCGCCTCATATTCCCGGGTCCACAGCGTGTCGCCGCCCTCATCCGTTCTGAGGAGCTGGCCCCTCGACCAGTCATAGGAATAATCGCGTTTATAGCCGGCGACAATGAAGCCGCCGTCCGGGGTCGTCCTGATTCCTCGCCCGACCTCAAGAGATGTGTCGCCATAGACCTGGGCCCACAGCGAATCACCGTCGTATTCGGCGATCTTCAGGAGAATCATGTCGGACCTCTGGGCACCGACATCCGTGAAACCCGTAATGACATAATCGCCGTCATCAGCTTCGCACATGTCGTAGGCGCGATTATGGCCCGGGCCCATGTAGTAATCCATCCACTTCTCGTTTCCGTCCACGTCAACCTTCATTGCGAGAATGTCCGTACTGGTGGAAGATCCGAATGAGGATGTGAAACCTGCCGCGATGAATCCCCCATCGGGCGTCTGCAGAACACGATACAGCGTCTCATCTCTTCCATAATCGAAGTTACTCGTCCACAGCGTATCCCCTGCGGCATCGGTGCGAACGAGGTATGCATCCATATTGTAGGGCACGCGTTCTGTGAAACCAGCCAGGATGTACCCGCCGTCCGGAGTCTCCTTAAGGCTCATGAAGTGGTCGTCCAATGAGTCGCCATAAGACTTAACCCACATGGTGTCCCCATGTTCATCCAGCCTCATCAAAAACGCATCCTCGTTTTCCGAGCCTTCGAAATCCTCAAAGCCACAGGCCACAAAACCGTAAGTCGAATGGGTTTCGACCCAGGTGCCTATATCCCTCAGGGAATCCCCGTAGAGCTCGTGCCAGTCGAGATCGGGATCTGCGGCCTGGACAGAAACCGTCATGACAAGAAGCCACATCAACAAGATCGATGTCGCTGCGATGACTCTGCTCATATCCACCACCCTCCTCCAAGTGTCTACTGCGCGCTTGCGGATTCCTGACTTCGGGCTCCGCATCTACACCCTATTTTACAACAAGCGCTTTTTCGACCGCGCTCCCGTCGGGCGTGTCACATTTTATGAAGTACATTCCGCTCGTCACTTCCTCACCCGCGCAGTTGCGGCGGTCCCATTCAACACGATGGGCGCCCGCGCTCTTTATGCCCTCGGCCAGCGTCGCAACATACCTGCCGCTGACATCGAACACCGTCAGGTTCACATGGCAAGCCGAGGGAATCTCATAACTTATGGGAACGTTCCCCGTGAAAGGACTCGCGCCCTCGACTGCGAGTGACGCGGGCTCAAGGCTCTCCTCAAGTGGAATAACGCCCGCGTCATCTTCACCCAGTTTCACGAGCCATATCGTGCTCTCGGTGGACGGCAGCACACGCCCCTCCCCGCAGCTCACATAGCCGTTATCCCCGGTCATTGTCATGCATGTCATGACCTGCCGCTCGGGCTCATACAGTGTCTTCGTCCACAGCGTATCCCCGGCCGAGTTGGTTCTCATGAAATAGAAATCGTAATCGGAAGTCTCTGAGGTGTCCCGCCTCGCTCCGAGCGCGTAGCCCGAGTCGGGAGTCGCGACAACCGAGCATATGTACTGGCCGTCCCCCGCCCCCCCGTACCTCTTGAACCAGATGGCGAAGCCCGCGGAGTCGGTCCTGATGAGGAATCCCTCCCTTACAAGAGTATTGCGGTCGGTCTTGCCGCCGCACAGTATGAACCCGCCATCGAGGGTCTCCCGCATTCCCGAGACGATGTCCCTCGTTACGGTGTCCTGATAGGCCCTGGTCCAGATCGTGTCCCCGCTGGCCGCATCGACTTTGATGAGCATGGCGTCATCGCTGACCATATCCGTTCCGCCGAAGCCCCCCACCGCGACATTCCCGTCCCGGGTTTTGCACAGCTCGAGACCGCGCTCATTACCCGGCTTCTCGAGAATCAGTTTCCACCTGCCGTGGCCGTTACTATCGATCCTCATCACCAGTATATCGATGGCGTCGGCGGGCGGAGCTCCCGATGAGTACCCGCAGGCGATGAAGTCGCCGTTCGTCATCTCCACAACGCTGTAGAGGATATCGGTTGTGCCAAAGTCGAATTGACTCGTCCAGAGCGTATCGCCGTTCTCATCCGTTCTTATGAACCAGGCATCAACATCGCCCGGCACGCGCTCGGTGAAACCCGCCAGGATGAATCCCCTGTCGGAGGTCTCCCGCACGCAGGCCGCAGCATCAGCGAGCGAGTCACCCCAGGTCTTTGTCCAGAGGGTATCGCCGTCGACGTCCACTCTCATGAGCAGGGCATCGCGCTCACCCGTACCGTCCTCGGGCCAGGATCCGGAGACAACATAACCGGATGTCGAGCACTCCTCAATCCAGTAGGCGATATTAATCCCGGAGTCTCCGTATACTCTGGTCCAGTCAACGTCGGGGGCAGCCGCCTGCGCTGTGAGCGCCCCCGCCAGGATTACCGGCAAGAGGAATGACAAAGGCAACGGATATCGTAACATAACGATCTCCTTCCAATGGAAAGTCGCCCCACATATACTGAGTGCCCCAAATACAAATGAATGAAGTGAATGCATTATATCACAGGATCCTCCGAATGTCACTCTGTTACTGGGCTCGAGCGAGTGCGGCCGGAGACAGGCAAGCAATCCGTTGGACAGAAAGAAGACATATGTATATAATCCCTCAGTGAGATTTCAATCCGAAGTGGGGCAAGTCATAGGAGGCTATGATGAAACTGCATGTATGCATGCTGATACTTATCCTTGTGACCGCGCTCGCCGGCGGTGCCGTCGCGCGAGAAGCGGAGGACTACATCAACGAGGCCAGGGAACTCCAGCAGGCTGACGACATCGCCAGGGCCATGGAAGTCATGCAGGCCGCGGTGGCTGAGCATCCTGATGATTCCAACGTGAACGCCTATCTCGGCCTTTACACGGGCATGATGGCGGGGCGCACCCAGGACTATATGGAGGCGGGCCGGCTCGTTACAGAGTGTTTCGAGACACTGGACCACGCCGTAGCCCTGGACTATGAAAATGCACTCGCACGCTACTTCCGCGGTCTCATGGCCACGGCCGTTCCCGAGTTTTTCGGGAAGCGCGAAGAGGGCATCAGGGACCTCCAGTACGTGATTGCCGCCCGGGAGGAAGATCCCGAGAGCGTGTCTGAAGACATCTTCGTTGACGGGCTCGGGCGCCTCGCCAGGGCCCTGGCGGCTCAGGGCGAGAACGACCTGGCGATAATAGCCTATGAGAAGCTCATAGAGGCCGCGCCGGAAAGCGATACCGCCGAAGATGCCCGCAAGGCAATAGAGCAGATGCGCGCGGCGGAGGCAGACCGGTCACGGGAGGCGCTCGAGCAGGTTCAGGCCACGCCTGAGATCGAGGCCATTCGCAAGAAGATGGCGGACGATCCCGACAACGCGGCTCTTGTTCTCGAGCTGGGTGAGGCCTATATGAGCGAGGGCTATCTGGACGCTGCCGAAGTGGTCATAAGGGACGCCATAGAGATGGATCCCGAAAATCCCGACGGCTATGTTGCACTGGTGAGCGTGCTCGGCGAGATAGCTGGACGTGGCTACGACGAGAAGATCTACGAGGACACCGACTACATGACCAACCTCGCGTTCGAGATAATGCGCGTCACGGACAAGGCGGTGGAGGCGGATCCCGAGAACCCGGACATGAGGCTGATGCGCGGAATCATCGGCATCCAGATGCCCTTCTTCGTGGGCAGGCTGGACGACGCCGTCGAGGACCTGACCATGCTCTCGGAGAGCGACGCCCCGGACTCGATCAAGGCGCAGGCCCTGTTTTGGCTGGGACAGGCCAATCTCAAGAAGACCATGACCTACTGGATAAGGACTGTAACCGAGTACCCCGATGAGGAAGCGGCCCGGCTCGTGTTCGAAGAGATGAACTGGGACATAAAGCACATCGACCGGGACGATTACGAAGAGCCCATAGTGTCCGTCGAGTTCCTGCTGGGTTTCAGGGACGAGCTCCCGCCCCAGACCGTCGTCTGGGTGGAGACTCCCGATGGGGAATTCGTCAAGACGGTCTATGTCTCGGGATTCAGCGGCTTCGCCAAGGAGCAGCAGATAAACCTGCCCGTCTGGTCGAGCACCTCCGACTTCGTGGATGTGGACGGGGTGACAGCGGCCAGCATAGACCACGGGCATCATATATACGTCTGGGACCTCAAGGATCACCTGGGTGACAAGGTGGCGCCGGGGGACTATGTGGTGAAGGTGGAGACCATGTACTGGCCCAGCATGAAATACCAGATGGTCGAAGCGCCCGTCACGATCGGCGGAGAGGAATCCAGGACAACGGTAGAGGAGGGCGACTTCATCCCGTACCTTCAGGTCAGTTATCTGCCCTAGGCCTGTTATTAAGGTCCTGAATCATATAGGTTACCGGGACCTGTTCTCGATGGCGTTCCTTATGGCCTTGAGCTCCTTCAGCATGTCTTCTAAGACGGCCTCGCCTCCGGCCGGGACCTCAGCATCGGCCGCGGTGGGAGACATGGCACCGCGGAAAGCGCGGAGCCTGTCCTGTACCTCGCGGTTGACCCCGCTCCAGTCCGTAAGGCCGTCAAGGCTCGCTTCAAACCCGGCCTGGCCGCTCATGCCCGCCGTCTGAATCCTCACGCTCCCCAGGCCGACGCAGTAGCGGTCGATGAGGTCGCGGGCTTCCACTATATTGGTTATGGTCCTGTAGGGAACCGTCTTCACGACCTTGGTCAATATGCCCTTGCGCACGATTATCTCCTTGCCCGTGAGTTCGTAGGAAATCGAATGGAAATAAGGCGGCATGAGCGCCGCAAGGAGCACCCATACCACGGCGCTGGATATGCCGAATATGCTGAAAAAAACCACGCCCGGCCTCTCCCCCAGCCCGATGCCGTGATGGGCCATCAGGGCAAAGAAAAAGATGAGAATCGCGACGGCCGGAATGCCGTAGACCAGCAGCGCGATTATGAAGAACTTCTTCATGAGGCGCTCATGCGGATAGACCACTTTGCCTTCCATTTTTGTCCCCCTGTCTTAAGGGCCCCAGGCGGGCCCGCACCCATACTACGCGTGGCAAAGAGACATTATTCATAATTGCCTGAATTATACATTACAGAGGCCATATGACCAGATCGATTTTTGCCCGCCAGCACCCCCGGGGCCGGCAGAATTCTGAAGAACAAACGACTTCAGCCGGTTCGCAAAAGTGTCGATTATGCAAACAGTTGCGAATCCGGCCACAAGGGCTTCGGTCCGTATCAGGAGCTCGGCCGGCCCGGTAGCCTATCGACCATGACTTTGGGGGGACGCTATGGAAGACCTGAAAGAAAGCTGGCCCGGTGCGACGCATACACCCCAGGAAAGACCTGCCGCGAGCGGGTCTGTAGACATCAACGAGACCGAGACTGACGAAGCGCTGCAATCCGACTCAGCCGGAAGGGCCTCGATACGGGACAGGTTCCTCAGGGTGAACAAGGAACTCTGGCTGATACTTGGGATACTCGCCATAGCGGGCGCCATGAACTATCTGGTGACCGCGAAGCGCATGATCATCGCCTTTTACGCAATGCCGACTCTCTTCTCGGCCTACTTCTACGGGAGGCGGCACGCCGTCCTCACCGCATTTGCCAGCGTGTTTCTCATCGGTCTGTTGACTCATTTCAACCCCGAGTTCCTCAACGGCCAGAGCGGGATCTACGGCATCGAGTACGACCTCATGGTCTGGGGCGGCACGCTTGTGCTTACCGCCTACGCCATGGGCACGCTTCACGAAAGAGAGCGACGTCGAATAGACGAGCTCAGAGAGACATACCAGGGCCTGCTCGTCATCTTGAGGCAGCTGGTATGCAATGACAGCGCCTCTGAAAATCACGCCCACAGGGTATCCAATTACGCCACCACCATAGCCGAATACCATGGACTCAAGGCCGAGCGAATCGAGGACGTGCGGGCGGCCTCACTTCTCCATGACATCGCGGGGCTCGAGACCAGCAGGAACCTCCTTGAAAAGGCGAGCCGGACCATGCTTGAAGAACCCGGTACCAGGGCCGGGCGCCGCAGCCCGAAGTCGCGCAGAGAGCCGGCCGTCGGACGGATACATCGCATAGTCCCTATCATACTGGGATGTCGCCTGAGCTATGACTCCCGGAGAAACGACAACTCGGGGGGAGAGGAAATCCCCCTGGAGGCTCGCATTATCAAGGTCGCGGACGCCTATGACTCGCTTATCACCGACCGCCCGGGCCGCAAGGCAATAAGCCCGCTCGAGGCCAAGAACGTCATCGACAGGGAGTCGGGAAGCGAGTTTGACCCGACCGTCGTACACGCTTTCAAACGGGCTTTCAGGAAGGGCGACCTCGGTGTGCCGGAGCTGCTCGAGCAGCACTCCGACGCCTAGCGCTTTCGCTGCCCGCGCCGACTGCCGGACTGCGGACGCCTTTTTCCCGGCCTGTTGCGGAGTTCCGATTGACAACCGGCTTCAACTCTGATACGCTGCCCTCAGAGAATTGAATAGCGTTCCCCGGTGTCGGAACCGACTCAAAAGGGAAGCGAGGTGAGATCCCTCCGCGGTCCCGCCACTGTGATTGGCCAGCCGAACCTCTTTCGGCCACGGGGCATCGAACCGATGACCTGGAAGGCGAGGCGAGGCGTTTGAGCCATAAGCCAGGAGACCTGCCGGGGACATCCCACGGAACTCTTCGCGGCAAAGAGGTGGGCCGGGTCCGGCTTATGCGAAGAGCCGGACTTTGTTTTTTCACAAGGGTCCCGTGGGCGGGCTTACCGCCGGGCGAGGGCTCTTGGTGAAAGCGCATGTTTACATTTCGGGGGCGGCTCTGGCCGTAATGGCCCTGCCGGCGCTCTTCCTCCCCGCGCACGCCTCCGAACTCTCCCATGCAATTACGTTTCGCGACAGCGTCTGGCATCTCTCCGAGATCCTGGTCGAGGCCGAGAGAATGGTGGACGTGGCCGAGATCGAGAACCGCCCGGGTTTCATCGCAATAGTGCCGATGGACGACGTCAGCCGCCGCGTGACAAGCGCAGGCGATTATCTCGCGCAGACGGTCGGCTTCCATGTGAGGAGCACGGGCGGCTACGGGGCCTACAGCACGGCGTCGATCCGCGGGTCTTCGGCCCAGCAGGTGAAGGTCTTCCTGGACGGAGTTCCCTTCCACCAGGCCCAGGCCGGCGTTGTAAACCTCGCCGACCTGCCCACTTCATCGATTTCCAGGATCGAGGTCTATCGCGGGTACGGGCCGTTCGACCTTAGCGGCAGCAGCATCGGCGGCGTGGTCAACCTCGTGACCCGCGCTCCCGGCGAACGGGGCGGCGGGCATATTACGGCGTCATACGGTTCGCTTGCCACGATGAGGCTCGGCGGGAGCTATTCCTTCTCGGGGCGCTCCTGGAATTTCCTGGGTCTGGGGTCCTTCACCACCACTGAGGGCGATTACACCTTCATCGACGACAACGGCACACCTTATACCCGGAGCGACGACGCGGAGGTGCGGCGCCTCAACAACGCGCTTGATGAAGTGGAAGGTCTCGTCAAGGCAACCGGGCCGGTCGGGGGCGGCACCCTGGTCGCCTCGAGCCAGCTCTACCGCAGGAACCAGGGCCTGCCCGGTTACAGCACCGTTCAGTCAACCACGGAGGGAATGACCAGGCAGTACAGCCTCACCCATCTGGCCTGGCACTTCGCGGACGGGGCGGCCGGCATCCCCCGAATAGCACTGGGGCTTCATTATCTTTACCAGATCGACCGTTTCACCGACCGGAAGCCCCTCACATCAGGCGGCAAGCCGGACGAGGACAACAGGACGACCTCTTTCGGCGGTACCTTCCGGTGGGGGCTCGCGCTCCCGGACATCCGCCAGTCCTTACGGGGACTCGTCGCTTTCACGCGTGAGTCGTTCCGTCCGCGGGAGACCGCAACGGTGACCGTGGAAGGCGAAACCCAGAGACGAAACACCCTCGCACTGTCGGTGGAGGACGAGGTTTTCGTATACCGCGACCTGGTGCGCGTGATCCCCTCGTTGAGGTTCGAGACCTACACCGACCATATGACACCCTTCACAGAAGTCCGCGCCGACATGGCGTCCTACTACGGGAACATGACGGACACCCGGGTTACTCACTCGCATCCGTCGGGATCGATAGGCATCATATTGGAGCCAGGGGCCGGGCTTAGCGTCAAGGCCAATTACGGCCGGTATTACAGGATCCCTTCTCTCATGGAGCTCTTCGGCTACAGGGGGATGGTTGTACCGAATCCCGGCCTTGAGCCCGAGTCGGGGACTAACAGCGACATCGGCCTGGGATGGGAACACACCTTCGGCCGGTCGAGATCGCTTGTCGCCGAACTGGCTTACTTCCGGTCCGACGTGGACAACCTAATAATGTACAACTATCTCCAGTGGGCCCGGGCGGCCCAGGCGGTGAATATAAACAGCGCGGAAGTGAGGGGCTACGAGTTTTCATTCTCGATGGGCGGGCTGTACGGCTTCGCCATGCGCGGCAACATCACGCATCTGCGCGCCATTGACACCGGCCCGGTGGCCTATACCAGCGGCAAATACCTCCCGAACCGCCCCGGCCTCGAGGCCCATGCGAGGCTGTCCTGGGCCGGCCACAGGCTGTCGGCCTTCTACGAATACGATTATGTATCGGGTAACTACTGGAACGCATACAACGGGGTGGCTCCCAACAATAAGGGACCCCTCTTCGACATACGCCGTTTTCACGCGCTGGGCGTGACGGCTCCTGCGGGTCTTCCGCGCACCACATTCACGCTTGAGATAAGGAACCTCAGCGACGAGCACGTGGAAGACGTGATGGGCTACCCCCTGCCGGGGCGCTCTGTTTACGGGACTCTGTCTTTAGAACTCTGAATGGAACAGGAAAGTGAGAAAGCAACATGACGCAAAATGTTAATACCCGGACTCTCTCCGTGGTCGCGCTCCTTGCGATACTGACGGCGGGCGTCCCCGCCATCGCGGGAGACGAGTACGCGTTCGTATTGACGACCGACTATTACACCGCCGCCTATTACTCGACGATCGAGGCGGAGCCCCCTTACACTGCGGATGTCAGCATATCCAGCGTTAACGCGGATGCGGTGGCCTACTATGACGAGGGTGAGGACATGGTATTCGTCGTCAACCGCTTCCTCGCCGACAACATACAGATCGTGGACCCCGGTTCCGGATTCGCGACCACGGGGCAGTACTCCGTCGGAAACGGTTCCAATCCCCATGACATAAGACTGGCCGGTCCCGACAAAGCTTATGTCTCGAGGTTCGAGTGGAATACGCTCTTTATCTGCGATCCCTATACAGGAGACTCGCTCGGCGCGATTGACCTCTCTGAGTTTGCCGACACCGACGGCATACCCGAGATGGACCGCATGGCAATAGTCGGAGACAGGCTGTTTGTCACCCTGAACATGATCGACCATACGACCTGGCTCCCCACCGGGCCCGGGAAGATCGCGGTGATCGACGTCGCGGCCGATACGCTTGTCGACGCGGATCCCATTGCGCCCGGCGTCCAGCCCATAGTGCTCTCCCTCGCCAATCCCTACACCGAACTCCGCCATGACCCCTGCAGGGGCGAACTCACGATCGGCTGCCTGGGGGGCTGGGGAGTGACGGACGGAGGAGTGGAGCTCATAGACCCCTTCACGCTGGAAAGCAAGGGCGTAATAGCCACGGAGTTCCAGCTGGGCGGCGACGTCTCGGACGTGCTCCTGTCCCCCGGCGCCAGAGGATACGCCGTCGTCATGGACTCGACGCCGTGGCCCGACAACTTCGCCCGCCTCGTGTCATTCGACCGCGCGACGGGTGAGGTGCTGGACACGCTTTATGTACAGAGCACGGGCGGCGGAGCTACGCTGGCCGGAATCGAGATGAGCCGTCAGGGCGAGGTCTATCTCTGCGACCGCGACGTCACCCGGCCGCGCGTCCGCATATACGACTTTCCCGTCGATACACTTATAACAACGGTGGACGTGGGAGTGCCTCCCTATGACATAGTCCTTGTGCAACAAGCACATGCGGGCGTGCCCGGGCAGCCTTCGGGGCCGCCGGATCCGAACCCGTCTGCGCTGCTGGTTTGCCCGAATCCCGCGCGCCTTGAAGCAGCCATACGCTTTGAATTGCCCGGCGAAGCTCCTGCGGCTCCTGTTGAAATATCTGTCCACGATGTCATGGGCCGTCTTGTGCGATCGCTCGAGGCGGGAATATGCGGCGCTGGACCCCATGAGATCGTCTGGGACGGAACCGACGACCGCGGCCGCAGTGTCGCAGGCGGCATTTACTACTGCCGGCTGGCGGGCGGCCGGGAGGGCTGTGCCCGGGTCGTGTTGTTGCGCTGACTTCGCTTCCGGGTTCGCTTATGATTTGACAATGGCAAGCAGCAGGGGATAGAATAATCCCGAAAGCAGGATTGCGAAGTACGGGCTGTTGCAATGAGCTGCAGACTGCACCGTCCGATGGGGCCTCCGGGGACCCCGGGTTCCCGGCCGCAGGCCGAAAGGAGGATAAGCCCCATGCTGCGAAGCATCGAAGAGCTCATCAAGATCGCCCAGGCAGGTGGCGGTTTCACGATGGACGCCAGCCGCTGCACCACCGAGGAAGTGCTCCGCGTTGCCAGAGTAGCGGGCGAGTGCGGCGCGGAAGTAAGGATTTCCAGGATCTGCGGCAAGACTACCGATGATCTTGTCAAGATAGCGATCGCAGGAAAGGGCCACGTCTTCTTCGAAATCTAGAAGAAGCCGCGGCCCGAGAATCAGTCGGCGAGTAGCGGTCCCTCTCTCCTCCCTTCTATATACCCATATGCGGCCGGAATCACAAACAACGTAAGAAGCGTAGAAGTAGTGAGCCCGAAAACGACAACGGCGGCGAGCGGCCTCTGCACCTCGGCGCCTATGCCGCGAGCCACGAGCAGGGGAAGAAGCCCCAGTACTGTCGTGAGGGCCGTCATTAGAACCGGGCGCAGCCTGAGCAGCCCGCCCTCAACGATGGCCTCGTTGAGTGTACTGCCTCCCTTCCTCAGCTGGTTGAAGTAGGTTACCAGCACAACGCCATTCTGAACCGCAATGCCGAAGAGCGCAATGAAACCAACTGAGGCGGGGACCGAGAGGTACTCACCCGTCACCAGCAACCCGACCACTCCGCCCGCGAGCGCGAGCGGGACGTTCAGCAGAATAATGAGCGCATGCCGCGGCGTCCCGAACGAAATCCATAGCAGCAGGAAAACGATCCCGATCACGACGGGTACAATCACTCCCAGCCGCTGCATGGCGCGCTGCTGATTCTCGAATTGCCCACCGTACTCGATGAAGTAACCCGGGGGCAGGTCGACCCTCTCGTCTATACGGTCGCGGATGTCCTCGAACACGCTGCCGAGGTCCCTGCCCCGCACGTTGCCCTGGACCACCCATCGCCGCTGGTTCTTCTCCCGGTTTATCTGTATGGGCCCGGTGACCGGGCTTACGGACGCGACCTGAGAGAGCGGAACATGTGCACCGTCCTCGGTGTGCACAAGTGAGTTGGCTATGGCGTCCAGGGTCGCCCTGTATTCCTCCTGATACCTCACATGTATACCGAAGCGACGCGTATTGAGATAGACATGATCGACGACCTCTCCACCCACCGCCAGTTCCACGACTTCCAGTATATCGCCCACCGTAACGCCGTATCGCGAGCACGCCCGGCGGTCTGCTACAACCTGCACCTGCGGCTGGCCGAAGCTCTGTTCGACCGACAGGTCAACGAGTCCCGGAACATCGCCTATCGCGTTGTGGACTTCATTTGCCTTCTGCCTGAGTAGTCCGAGATCTTCGCCGAAGACCTTGATCGCAAGCTGGGCCTTTATGCCCGATAGGAGCTCGTCGAAGGCGTTCTGGATGGGCTGCGTGAAGTTCAGGTTGACGCCCGGATACGTAGAGAGCTCCCTGTCTAGGGCGGCGATGAGCTCGCGTTTGCTTCCGTAGTCCTCCCACTCCCCCGTGGGCTTGAGCTCGATATGTATCTCGGCGTAGTTGACCGGGTGCGGGTGGCTACCCGCCTCGGGCCGCCCGATGCGAGAGACGGTCTCGTCAACCTCGTCGAAAGTCATAATGCGCCGTTCCAGTCGCATCACCGTCTCCGTGGCTTTCTCAAGCGATATCGAGGGCGCCATGGTCACGCCTATGAGAATCGAACCTTCCTCCAGGGTCGGAATGAACTCGGTTCCGACCAGCGAAAGACCGGTGAGGCTAAGGACGAAGGCGGCAAGCGCCGCCGCGAGGACAAACCGCCTGTGGGCCAGCGCCCATAGCAACCTGGGCTTATAGGCGCTCTTTATCTTGTGCAGGAATACGAACTCGGCGTGCTTCCCCTCCCGCAGCAGATATGACGAGAGCACCGGGGATACGAGCAGGGCCGTCACGAGTGAGCCCAGGAGGGCGAAAGCTATCGTGAAAGCCATGGGAGAAAACATCTTCCCCTCTATGCCCTGCAGCGTGAATATGGGCAGGAACACAGCCACGATTATAATGATGGAAAAGACAATCGGACGGCTGACCTCGGCTGCGGCCTCTGCTATTACATGTCTCTCGTCGGCCGGCCCTCTGTCCTCCCTGTTGAGGTGGCGGTAGATATTCTCGACCATCACAATGGCGCCGTCGCCGAGCATGCCGATCGCTATGGCAATCCCGCCCAGGGACATGAGGTTAGCCGAGATGTCGAAGTGGCCCATGGCGATTACTGCGATCAGGGCGCAAAGCGGCAGCGATATGGCCACGATGGCTGCCGTCCGGAAGTTCCCAAGGAAGGCGACGAGGGTTATGAAGACGAGAATCGCGCCGATCAGGAGGGCCCGCTTCACGGTGCCCGTGGCCTCCCGGACAAGTTCGGCCTGCTCGTAATAGGGAACGAGCTCGACGCCCGCGGGAAGTGATGCCCTGACCTCCTCGACCTTCTCATAAAGCCGCTCGATCACGCGCGAGGTGTTCTCGCCGTAGAGCTTGAGCACCATTCCCGAGACGACTTCGTTCCGGCCGTTGCGGGTCACGACGCCTCTCCGGATCTCATTCCCGTACTCCACCCTCGCCACGTCTCCGATCCTCACGGGGACGCCGTCCTCGACCTTAACCGGGATTCCACTTATGTCTTCCAGCGTCTCAAGAAGACCGACGCCTCTTACGAGGTGCTCCTCGGAGCCCAGGACCAGGAACTGCCCGCCTGCGTTCCTGTTGTTGTCGTGGACGGCTTCCACGATGTCACTGAGCGCCAGGCCGTACTTGTGGAGCGCGTAGGGATTGACCTGGATCTGGTACTGGAGCACATGCCCTCCGATCGAGAGTATCTCCGTGACGCCGGGCACCGTCTGCAGCTGGAACTTGACAACCCAGTCATTGAGCTCCCTTAGAAACGCGCTGCGCTCCTTGCCGCCCGTATATACCGACTCGTCCATGGTCAGGTAGTAGATGAAGATCTGGCCGAGGCCCGTGGATATCGGGCCCAGAGCCGGCGGCTCGTGCATTTCGGGAAGCTCGGCCATGGCACCAGCCAGCCTCTCGGCCACGAGCTGTCTTGCGAAGTAAATATCTATATCGTCCTGGAAGTAGACGTAAACGACCGCCATACCGAAGGCGGAAGTCGATTTGATCTCCTTAACCCCCGGCAGTCCGTTCATGGCCGACTCCACGGGATACGTGATTAGGCGCTCGACCTCTTCGGGCGCCATGCCATGCGCCTCCGCGAACACGGGAACCATTACGGGGGATATGTCGGGAAAGGCGTCCACCGGCATATTCGTATACTCGTAAACGCCGAATGCGATAACCGCCATGACCGCTATCAGCACAAGGCCCCGGGCCCTGAGAAGGCCGCGCATCATTTTTTCAGTCATATCTGCTCCCTTGCCCTAGTGGCCGTGCCCGGCATGCGGGTCGATGTTTTCGGTTACGACCTTGGCCTTGCACTCGAACGCCCCCTCCGCCACGTAGCGCCTGCCGGGGGTAAGCCCCGCGAGGACCTCCACGCGGTTCTCGTCACCGCGGCCGAGGGATACGGGAACGGGCTCGAACCCGTCACCCGCTTCCACGAACACGACCCACTCCTCGTCCAGGTTCTGCGCGGCGGTGCGGGGTATGAGCACGGGCACCTCCGTCCCGGCGACCGAGAGCCTGGCGGAGACGAACAGACCGGGCCTCCACAGCCCGTCGGGATTGGCCAGCACGATTCTCGCCGTCGCCGTGCGCGTGTTCTCGCCGACGACTGGGGAAACGTAGTCGATAATCCCCTCAGCGTCCGGCACTCCGTAGCCGGCCGATATCGTCACCTCTGTTCCCGTGCGTACGAAAGGGAGATCCTTCTGGGTTATACTGAGGTCCACCCAAACCGTACTCAGATCGGCCACTACGAATATCTCCGAGTCGTCACCCACTTTCTCGCCGAGCGTGATGTGCTTGTCGACGACGGTTCCGTCGAATGGCGCCCGCACCTCATAGCGGGTGAATGCCTCATCATCGTCCGCGTTCAGCCTCCCGACCTGGCTCAGGGTGAGGCCCAGGGCATAGAGCTTCTGCTCGCACGAACGGAACTCTATGCGGGCTTCCGTAAGCTCGCTTCTCGCGTCCAGGTACTCTTGCTCGGATGTGATCTCCTTCTCCCACAGGTTCTTCTCGCGCTCGAAGCTGGACTCAGCCAGCGTGAGCCTTTCCCGCGCAGCCAGGTAGTCTACCCTGGCGTCGGCCAGGTCATTGCTCTCGATCACGGCCAGCACATCGCCCCTCTCCACGGCATCGCCCAGGGTCTTCAGGACTTCGGTAACGATCCCGGGGACTCTGGGTACCATGTGGGCGAGGAGGTCCCCGTTGATGCGGACCTCTCCCGGGATCACGATCTCTCGATCGAGCCGGCCCGGCCCCGCTACGGCCATCGAGACCCCGCACTCTTCGAGCTCCCGCTCGCTGAGGCGAACCAGCGGGCTCCCGCTCTCATGCCCATGGTCCTCATGTCCTTCTTCATACGAAGGAGCGGCCGCACTCGCTTCGGCCGCGCCGTGGTCTTCCTCAGAATGCGCGCCCTCATCTGCATGCGCGTCCTCATCTGCATGCGGGTCGTGATCGTGATCGCACACCTGGTCTTCGGCCCGGGCCCTCACCTCGGCCTCAGCCTGCCCGCCCCCGCAACCCTGAATGAGGGCAAGGGCGGCCGTGCCTGCGACAATCACGAGAAGCATGGTCAATTGCTTGACTCTCATTGTTCCCCTCCGCTATTGTTTTCTTCTTCGCCATTGAGTCCTTCTCCGATGATTCGTTCGATCTCCGTCACGGCCTGGTGGTAGGCCTCGAGGGCGTCCAGGTACTGCGCCCTCACGTCGAAGAGCGTTCGCTGGGAGTCCAGCACGTCAAGATAGGTGAACTTGCCCTGCCTGTAGCCCTCGCCGGTAGCTTCAAACGCGCGCTCGGCGCCGGGAAGCACCGTCGCCCCGAGCGACCTGGCCTCTACATACGAGGTCGCCAGCGACTGGTAGGCCTGTGCCATCTCTGCCGCAACGCCTGTCTCCGTCGCCCTGCGATCTTCCCTTGCGCGGGCAAGGTTGCACTCGGCCTCCCGGATGCCGCCCTGATTCCTGTCGAACACGGGTATCTCGAAACCCAGAGCAAGGATGTAGGTGTCCAGGCTGGATTCGACATCCCGCGCCACGCCCACGCCCAATTCGAGGTCCGGGATGCGAAGCGACTTCTCCAGGTCAAGCACCGCCTGGTGCATCTCGATTTCCGTGCCCCATCTCGCAAGCTCCGGGCCCCGACCGGCGCGGCTCATGATATCTTCCAGGGCCGGTATCTTCTCGATCTGCGTTAGGTCGCCCTTCACCTCTCCAAACCCGGGCCTCCCGCCGCCCCAGGTCGCAGCCAGGGCCCTCCTCGAGGCCTCGAGGTCGTTCCTCACCCGCTCGACCTCGATTTCCGTGGAAGCGGCCTCGACAGCGGCCCTCGTCTCCTCAAGGGGCGAGACCTTGCCCGCCTTGACCCGCTCCGAGACAACCTCGAGCACGATCTCGGACAGCCGGTGGGACTCTTGGGCAACGATGAGTCTCTCCTGGTTTGCCAGCACGGCGATGAATGCTGAGGCGGCCCCGGCGAAGACATCCAGGCGTCTTGCTTCGTACTCCCAGCCCTCCAGATCGCGCTCCAGGAGCGCCACCTGCGTGCGCTTGCCGCGCTTGCCTCCTATCTCGAGAACCTGCCCGAGCCTAAGGGTCGCTTCGGCCCCGTCGAAGCCGGCGACCTCGCCGACCCCGCCGAACTGCTCGAGTTCCACCTCGATCCCGGGATTGGGGATCCGCCTGGCCTGGATCGCGCGTGCGTCCGCGGCTCTCACCGCCCAGGAGTAGCCCGCGAGTTCGGGATTGCCCATGAGCGCAAGACCGAGGACTTGCCTGAGCGTGAGGTCACCGGCAGGCTCAGCCACCCGCGGTGCGGCCTCATGTTGCTTTTCCGGTTTTTCGGGAGCCATGTAGACCTCAAGTTCGCTCCCCAGCGGACGCGGCTCGGGAAATCCCGTACCGCCGCCCCGCCCGGCGCACCCGGCGATCGCCAGCACCGCAAGCGTTATTGCAAGTAAGAGATGCTTATCTCGCATACAAACCTCCTGCCTCCACATATGAAGTTAATCCTCGCACCCGGGCCGGGTGCAGAGTCAAACAAGTGGGAACTGATTACCTAGATTACGATCACTACGCTGCGCAGAATCCGCAGCGTGGATCTCGCCAGGTGACTGGCGCCGGTGTAATCGGAGCATCGGACAGGTGAAGAACCGACGTCACTGTCTATGGGCTCGCAGACGCAGCAGGATGCGGTCGGGCTCGTAGAGGAGCTTTGTTCATCAGGAACCTGCTGGGCGTCCGACGATGAAGATACGGGAATATCGAGACATGGTCTCGAGCAACCGCGAGGCAGGGTAAGGCAGGAATTCTTCTCATAAGACCCCGACCCGTGATGATGCACGGCGGAGAGGAGGCCGGCACAGTGGCCTCCGGGGACTTCCTTCACCGCCACGCGGCCGTCTTCCCCTACACAGAGGACGACGCCATGGGGGAAGGCGAGGCCGGGAGCGATATAGGCCGCAATAATCGCAAGGGCCGCCACCCTGATAATCTTGTCTGCGGATTTCCTCATGCCTCTCCTCTCTTAATGCCCCTGTCCGGGCCCGCGCCGGGCCGGACCCTGTATTAGATAGTAACATGCTTACCTTTTAATGTCAAGCCGGCTCTACGGGGCCCCAGGCCCGTATTCACTCAATCTGAGGCCCCCGGAGGTCGATATATCGGGCGTAAGTCACACCGTGACAAAGGGGAATGTGCATGCTTATTGATTCGGTTCTCGAGGCGCTTGGAAAGACCCCGCTCATACGGCTCACGGCCATGTCATCGGGCAATGTCTTCGCCAAGGCCGAATTCATGAATCCCGGCGGCAGCGTCAAGGACCGCGTGGCCAAGCACATCATCGACATGGCCGAGAAGGAAGGCAAACTCAAGCCCGGGATGACCATTATAGAGGCAACCTCGGGCAACACCGGCATAGGCCTCAGCCTGGTGGGCGTCCAGAAGGGCTATAAAGTCGTCTGCATAATCCCCGAGAACATGAGCGAAGAGCGCAAGAAGATCATACACGCCCTGGGCGGCGAGACCATGTTGACGCCCGCCGAGGAGAGCCTCGACGGCTGCCTCGCCAAGGTGGATGAGCTCGTCAGGGCCGAGCCCGACAAGTATTTCATAGCGGGCCAGTTCGTGAACCCCCACAATCCGGAGATCCACTACCAGCAGACCGGCCCCGAGATATGGGAAGACACGGGGGGCGAGATCGACGTCTTCGTCGCCGGAGTGGGAAGCGGCGGCAGCGTGCAGGGCATCGGCACATTCCTTAAGGAGAAGAACCCGGACGTCAAAATCGTAGCCGTCGAGCCCAAGAACAGCGCCGCCCTGCTGGGGCGCGAGCCCGGCCTCCACCAGATACACGGCATCGGAGACGGCTTCATACCCGCCGTTCTCGACGTTGAGCTCGTGGACATGGTGATGACCGTCTCGGATGAGGAAGCCATACAGACGACCCGCAGGCTATCAAGAGAAGAGGGCCTGCTCGTGGGGACCTCATCGGGCGCAAACGTCTTCGCCGCGCTTCACATGGATAACGGCCACAACAAGGTCGTCACAATACTGCCCGACCGCGCCGAAAGGTACTTCAGCACGGCGCTGCTCTGAGCCCGGAGAGCCGGCATCTCACTGCATCGGGAATTCCCTGATCTCCACAATAAGCCACCAGCCGTCTTCTGCAGGGTCCGGCACTACTTCAATATCGAGAAATGTGAATTCCACCGCGTAGACGCCGGGCTCGCAGGCGAGCCCGTCTACTGCCACCACCTGTTTGAATTCCGCCCAGGTCACGGGAGTGATGCCCAGCGTCCCGGGCTCTCCCACCTCTATCCGGACATCAGACTCCAGCCTGAAAAGCAGGCCCCCCTCGGTCGCCCAAGGCCCGTTGGTTATGACGATACTCATATCGATGCCGGTAACGCACTCATGCTCGAAGAGCTTCCGGGCTGCCGCCAGGTCATCCTGTCTTGTCAATGAAACAGCAGAATCCTCTTCGCCACCCGTAAGTGAAAGAGAGTGCGTGTAGCCTTCAGCCAGACAGGCTGAATACCTGTCGATGTCGCCGCGCTCATATGCGTCGGCCCAGAACATCATCATTGTCTCAGGTGTGGGCGGCAAGGGAGGACCGGGGCGATCCTCCGTCACTTCATCACCACCGCACCCGGGGAGAAGCGCAGAAAGGGTGAAGGCCAGCACGGCCAGGCATATAATCCCGATGGAGATCCGTCTTTCGCAGCTGCTCGAGTTCCAGACCCTCATTTCACAACGCCCCATATATGATTATAACACGCTGCCAACCACATCGACCAGTCCAATGTGATGCGCCTGCCAGAGCAAAGCCACGAGGCTTTCTAATCCCTACCATTGACCCCATCCGGCCATTCGTGATACATCTCTTCTGTATGGAGACCAACACACCGAACCGCAGGACCGGAACCCTCATCCTGATCGTCCTCATTCCCCTGATTCTGGTGGCGGCCGTACTGGTCGCCTCCCCCTCTGACTACATGCTGTATACAGCCATCCGCGGCGCAGCGCTGCTCGGCTATTTATACATCTTCCTGACCTGCATTTCGTCGGCTTTCGTCGTTGAGCTCAGTAAGTTCTTCGGCAGGCCCTACATGAAGACCCATCACCTTGTAGCCGTCATGGGCCTCACGCTCATTACAATACACGGCGCCACCGTCGCCTGGGACTCCCTGAGCGCCGCAGTGCTGCTTCCGCGCTTCGAATCGCCCGAGGGCTTTCTCATGTGGGGCGGCCCCCCCGCCTACTGGCTCATATGGGTGGCCGTGCTGGCGGCGGGCTTAAGGATGGCGCTCGGAGCGCGCTGGCGAATGCTCCACTGGCTCAATTACATAGCCTTTCTACTGGCGACCGCGCATGCGCTCATGATAGGCGGCGACTTCGAGCGGCCCCTTCTCAGGTGGGGCGCCACCGGCATGGCGCTTGTCGTGATCGCGGTATTCTTAAGAAAGCGTCTGGCCGATGTGAGAAGATAGTCCCGCCTCTGGGTATTGCAGCCCGGGGACACAACAGCAAGGAGTGAAACGATGAAGGTAGTTGCATTCAACGGAAGCGCGAGGAAGGACGGCAACACGGCGGCCATGATAAGGACGGTCTTCACGGAGCTCGAGAAGGAGGGCATCGAGACCGAGCTCTACCAGATGGCCGGCAAGAAGATCCAGGGATGCATCGCGTGCTACAAGTGCTTCGAGAACAAGGACGGCCGCTGCGCCGTGACGGGCGACATCGCCAACGAGTGCATTGAAAGGATGGCCGGGGCCGACGGCATCATACTCGGGACGCCCACGTATTTCGCAAACGCCAGCCCGGAGATCATGGCGCTCGTCTGTCGCGCCGGGTTCGTCGCCATGGCCAATGACGCCATGCTCAGGCGCAAGGTGGGCGCGGCCGTGGTAGCCGTGCGCCGGAGCGGGGCCAACCACGCCTTCAACTCCCTCAATCACTTCTTCTTCATAAGCCAGATGATAGTCCCGGGCTCAAGGTACTGGAACATGGGGGTGGCCCGGGAAGTGGGGGATTTCGAGAAGGACAAGGAAGGCATACGCACCATGGAGGTCCTGGGGCAGAACATGGCCTGGCTTCTTAAGAAACTCTCCTGAAACTTGAACAAACGTGGCCCCTCATTCGTAGTCTATGGTGGAGAAAGGAGTGTGAACCATGGAAAAACACATTACGCTGGTGGCCGCGTTCCATATCGCGTTCGGCCTCATATTCCTCATAGCCGGAATAGCCATCTCCACTATACTGACGGGCATCGGCTTCCTCTCGGGTGAGGCGGAGGCCATGACCGTCCTGGCTACGATTGCGCCCATCATAGGATTTTTCCTCGCCATCATAGGCGTGCCCATGATCATCGGCGGCTGGGGGCTGCTTAAGAGGCGCTCCTGGGCGAGGATACTAATCATCATCGTCTCGATTTTCGCCCTGTTCAAGATCCCCGTGGGAACGGCGATAGGAGTCTACTCTATCTGGGCGATGCTGCAGGACGAGACCGTAGAGCTGCTTAACCAGTAGGCTTGCCTATGGAGCCGAGGACCCGGCCCAGGACCGCATGCGCCGCGAAACCTCCTGCGAAGTAGGCAAGCGCCAGGGCCCCGAACACGCCGGCGAGACCGTAGAGGCGGGATCCCAACATGGCAAGCGGGACGTAGACCACGAACATCTGCCCCAGCGCAAGCGCGGACGAGTGAAGCGGGCGGTTAAGAGCATTCAGGGAAGCCGACGCTACCATGAGCACGCCCTGCAGGCCATACGCCAGGGGCACTATTCTGAGGTAGGTGACTATGGTTGCCACTACGTCGGGGTCGGCATTGAAGAGCGTGGCTATGGGCCGGGCGGCTACGGCAAGCACCACGAACATGAAAGCCCCCCACGCCAGGGCGAGCACCTCGGCCGATCTTGCGCCAAGGCGCAGGCGCGCGTGATTGCAGGCACCCCAGTTCTGTCCCATGAAGGGCATGAGAACCGAGCCCAGCGCCACCACCACCGTGAAGGCGAAGAACTCGATGCGTGACGACACGCCGTATCCCGCGACGGCCGGCGTGCCGTAGGCCGAGACCACACGGGTGATGTAGCCGATCGCCAGGGGGACGACGATGCGCGTGCCCGCCGTGGGGAGACCTATATAGAGTATGCGCCCCCATGACCGGAGCACGTCCCGGACTCTCGGAATCGTCCTCGTGAGCATCTTGTCCCTATGACCCAGAACGTAAAGAGCTACGGAGAACGTCGTCGCCCTGGATATGACCGTGGCGAGCGCCGCGCCCTCTATCTCAAGCCTCGGGAAGGGCCCTATTCCGAATATGAGAAGCGGGTCGAGACCGGTGTTGACCAGGGCCGCTATCACCATGATGAGCGCCGGGGTCTTGACGTCCCCGGTGGCCCTTATGGCATTGTTGCCGATCATGGGTACGACGACGAACACCACGCCGAAATACCATATGCGCATGTACCTGGCGACCAGGGGGAGCACCTCTTCCGTCGCGCCCAGGAAGCGGAAGATGGGCGCTATGGTGAGGAGGCCTGCGATCACGAAGCAAAGCACCGTGAGCAGGGCGAGGACAAGGCTGTCCGTCGTGAGCCTTCTTACCTGGTCGGCGTTTCCCTCCCCTATCGCCCGCGATATTACGGCCGATGCCCCGACACCCAGACCCAGCGCCACGCTCTGCACGACGAGGATGACCGGAAGCGTGAAACTCAGTGCCGCGAGTTCATTTGTCCCGAGCTTCCCGACGAAATACGTGTCGACGAGATTGAAGGCGACGATGCCTATCATGCCGAAGGTCATGGGAAGAGTAAGGCGTATGAGCGTCGTCGTTATCGGCCCTGCGGTGAAGACGGCTCCGTCGCGTTTCGGCATCTGACCTCCCCGGCGACCATATTAAACAAAAAGCGCCGGGATTTCCACCCGGCGCTTTCCGCAATACAATGGAGGTGAGGTAATGCTATCTGAACATGGCCTTGACGCCGCCCCAGGTCATGGGCTGAACGGCGACGCCGCCGCCCGGGGGACCCTCATAGGGATCGACATTAAGGCCCGCATTGAAGATGCTCTCGGGTTCGGAAGTCTGGAAGGCGCAGTTGGAGGTTTTGAGCAAGTGCTGAGTTATCTCCACCTCTCCGTCGGATACGGGCGCGAGCCATGTCCAGGCTACGGGCCAGTACCGGGGCCTGGCATCGCTTCTCTGGCAGGTCTGCCAGGTAATGGACATGCCGTCGCCCGGATCGCTGATGCTGCCGATGGAGAGGTCCGCGCAATGATAGGTGAAGGCGCTTCCCCAGTCCTGGGGCCACCTGAGCCCGAACTCGACGCCTGTTAACGAATCGTAGGAGAAGATGACGAAGAAGACATCCACGTCCGTGTATGTGTCCCAGACGCGTTTGAAATCGGCCCTGTCCGATATCGAAGGCATGTTCTTGCTGCACGTTCTCGTCTCATGCGCTTCGACATGGAGGACGACTTTGAGATTCTGGTTGTCGGGGGCCGTCGACCCATAAGCCACCGGCGCCGGGGCCAGGATAACCGCGAGCACGATCAGCATTCCTGCCTTCATCAGGTTCTCCTTATCACCGCGGGACCGGCCTACAGGTCCGGTCTTCCTTACAACCATTTTTCGGCAGGCTTTGCCGATTCTGGAGGTTTTTCGGGGAAATCAGATGCAGGCATATTTCCAGCTTCCGCGTGAAACTGGTCCCGGTCGAGCGGACGTCCTCTCTAGCGGTAAAGGGCCTTCACATTACCCCATGTGCTCACTTCGATGGCGCTTACTCCGGTCTCGCAACTGGGCAGCGGTCCCGTCAGCGTCCCGTATTCGGACTCGCCCGAGAATTTGATGGCCAGATAATCCACCCAGGTCCCGTAGACCGGGGCAGCTACCGAGTAGTAACACAGATACGCCGTTCCCTCCGTGCTGGGCTCGCAGCCACCCTCATACGGCTCGAACTTGATCAGGGGGCCATAGATGGGTATCGACGGGTCCCCCTCGCACTCGAAATAGCCGTAATAGAGGACCGTGCAGGGGTCCTCCCCATAGACACCGGGCCCGGTTCCGACAGTGTCCTCGAATACGAAATAGCCTGGAGTGCACAGGCACGGGCAGTCTTCGAGCATTGTGAGCAGGAAATCGAGATGACTTACACCGTGGAGTAAGTTGGACCAGGTCACCTCATAGCAGTACTCCCAGTATCCCTCATGACCGGGTTCGGTGGCCAGCCAGGCCGAGCCCGAGGCGGATAGGTCAGGGGACCCATAGGCCGAGGATACCAGCAGGACAACCACAATACCGCAGAAAGTAAGATAATTAGCAATCCTGGTCATGGCTCTGCCTCCTAGGCGGGCACTGGCTCTGCGCCCGCTCGTCTAAAACGATCATATCACAATTATATGCACATGGTCAAGCTCCGTATCCAGGCCCGACCGGATTGGCGTCACCGGGTTTCTGCATTCGTCATGGGCGGCACAATCGCCGTCACCCTCCTTGCCCTCATGGTCCTGCCCCTTCCTGTAGATCGCACTATCAGCATGTGGTGGAAGCAATCCGGCCGCTACTGAGTTTGAACTGAGGGCTGCCTTGCAGAGAAGTTCAATGCTGCACCGGGACAGCAGCATCATTGATCAGTCTTCCCAATTCCTCGAGTTTCTCCCTTGCGTTTGAATTCTCGGGATTGAGCTCCAGTGATTTCTCATAATTGGCAATGGCGATTCCATATTGCCCGTCTTCCATATACGCTTCACCCAGGCTGTCATAGGCGTTATACGCTTCCGGGTAAGCTCTTACATTAAGCTCGAATAGAGCGATGGCCTCCTTGACCTCCCCCCTATACAGATATTCGTACCCAAGCGCGTTCATCTGGCTTTCCGTGAACATGATTGTATGGGGATTGGCCTCCCTGCATTCATCATAGTAGCGAATTGCCGCCGGCGCGCCATCCGCCTGTAATACCTCCATAAACCCGGGATCGACGTTCCTCAGCACGACCCAGTAACCGGCGAGGTCGTATTTGGGCTGTCTGCACAGATGAATGGGACTGTTGTCTTCATAAGGCATGCAATGAGGGTGTGTATAGGTGCCGCGCGGGATTACCACTTCGAACACCTCGAGCAGCCTATTCCGAGGCGGCCCGAAGGAGACATAGCTGTCTTTGAACTCTTTATTCCTGAGCGCCTCAAAATAGAACCAGCCGTCCGCACTTGTGGGCTGGGGCAGACCGTATTTCTGTCCCAATAAATGAACTGCGCCGGCCTGGCCGTAATTGCCTGTCAGGACACCGATTTCCTCATTCGACTCCGATGCGGCACTGTCGTAGACAGCGGCGATTTGATCAACCATCTCCTCCCAGCCAAAACGATCAGCCATGTGTTGCGGGAGCTGACCCAGATCCGTATTTTCATGGCGAACCCCTGCATGAACTCCCAAAACCGCGGCGTATTCCACGAATGTCTCGACGGGGAGAACCGGTACGATCATAGGCAACAACGGCAGACTCAATACGACGTAGACGATGGGAAGTGCAGTCCGGCAGGATCTTGCCCCGGGCCTTCGGATAGCGCGTTCACTGAAATAACCCTCGATCTTCACCGCACCCGCAGCCAGCAGTATTGAGTACATTGGAATCATAAAATAGAACTTCACGCCGAGAAAGTATGCCAGGAGAAATATGATGACGTACATGAGCCCGAATAAGCGATATCGTCTCCAATGATTAGAGAAGAGCAGCAAGCCCAGCCCTGTCACCCAGATTGGAAACGCGAAAATGTTGTTGGGTAAGATCTGGCTCCACAGGAATTCGGGGAACGACGCTCTGTAGGCAATGCCGCCGGAGTAGCCGGCCGCGAAATCCAGGAAGTACCAGCCATGCCTGAATTGCCATAACACAAAAGGAATGGAGAATACCAGGGCGACCAGGCCGCCAATCCAGATCCACTTGTTTTTGAAATACGCTCTCTGCGGCACAAGCCACAGGGATACGAATACGGCCAGACTGAAAATCAATATGCTCATCTTGTTGAGAAGCCCGAGCCCCAGCACCAAACCGAAGAGTAAAAACAATCTGGGATTATCATCTTTGATTATTCTCACCAGCAGATATATGGCCAGTGTCTGAATCAAAAAGTCCATACTGTCATAAGTGAACAGTGCCCCGAATATCATGAAACCGGAAAAGAAGACCAGCAGGCCCGTGAGCAGGATGGCGTATCTCTTTCCGCCCAGCTGCCTGGCTATCAAGCAGGCAAGGACCAGAGAAAGGGCGCCGCAGATGGAGGAAGCCAAATGAACCGACTTAATGGAATAACCGAACACCGCAGTAATCAGTTTTAGGAAAAGCGGCGTCAGCGGCAATATGTCCAGATTCGCAAGGCTGTAATGGTCGCTGATTGCTATATAATAGAGTTCGTCCCTGAAGTAGCCATACTCTGGGTGAACCAGGTGAAACAGAACCTTGGCGATAGCTAAATAGACGATTATGGCGTTTTCACTGAAAAGAGATCTGCTGCTCAGTCTCTGCTTCATAGAACAGATTTCAGGGGAAGATATGTCTGTCGCTGCCTTACCGCCGGTATTCGAGAATCAGGGATCCGGTGTACTTGCGAAGCCTGCTGCACCGAAACCCGCAACCGGTTTCACCAGCCTGCCGTAATGTACACAGTCTAGCCCGGGCCTGTCAATCCTCGCGTTCAAGACCGCCGTTTACGCGCACTGTGCGGCCGAATCCCCGGCCTCCTCGAGGTCTTCGGAAGACCAGCCGCTCCCTCCGGGGTCGCGGATTTAAGCTCATTGCCGCCTGCCGGGGTCGATACGGGGGCTAACCCAGGGGCCTGTACTGGATGGCCTCGGCCAGGTGCCGGGCCTCGATTTTCCCGCTGCAGTCAAGGTCCGCTATAGTGCGCGCGACTCTAAGGACCTTGGTGTATGAGCGCGCGCTGAGTCCCAGCCTCTTGGAGGCGGCGCTCAGAAGGTCGTCCCCCCTGCCGTCCACGCGGCAATGGGCCTTGAGGTGCCGCACCGACATCTGGGAGTTGGTAAAGACCCTGCGCGACCTCGCGAACCGTTTCGCCTGCACCTCCCGGGCTCTCCCGACGCGCTCCCTAATAACTGCCGAACCCTCCCCTTCTTCCCCGCTCGCCATATCGCGGTACAGGGCGGGAGGCACTTCGATATGGATATCTATGCGGTCGAGAATGGGCTGGGAGATGCGCTGGCGATAGCGCGCGACATCCCGCGAAGTGCACCTGCACTCTTTCCCGGGGTCGGTGAGGTTGCCGCAGGGGCAGGGGTTCATGGCGGCAACCAGCATGAAGTTGGCCGGGAAGGTGACGGTGGCGCGCGACCGGGATATGGTGACCACCCTGTCCTCGAGGGGTTGCCTCAGCACCTCAAGCGAAGTACGCCTGAATTCGGTGAACTCGTCCAGAAACAGGACGCCGTGATTGGCGAGGCTTATCTCTCCCGGCCTGGGGACGAGCCCGCCGCCCACCAGAGCGGGTTCGCTCACCGTATGATGGGGGGCCCGGAACGGGCGTGACGCCAAGAGGCCGTCATCGGCGAGCTTGCCGGCAACGGAGTGGATCTTGGTGGTCTCGATGGCCTCGGCGGTTGTCATGGGCGGCAGTATCGTGGGCACTCTTCTCGCCATCATGGTCTTGCCGCTACCCGGAGGTCCAACCATCAGCATGGTCGGAACGCAAAGCTAGCTTGGATTTCGAGCTGGTGACTACGATCCCATGACCTACCCCCCAGTGCTGTATACATTAATTTCGGGTCCGCGAATAACCCCAACCCGGCAAGCCGAGGGTACCCCCTATGTCTGTCTGGGACCCCGTTCACGCGCGCCAGCCAAGGAGGAATGTGGCTGGAACTCGGACAAGCTGCGACCAGGATCTGGTGGGCTGTAGCACTTCAGACTCTTCATATCTCAAAGGTGGAACCCCGATCCCGATTTGCGGAGGTCAGGTCGGAGCTTTCATGTTGACGCGGGAAAGAACATGCGAGTATATTAACGAAAGCACTAGAGCAGACTGCGATAGAGTTTAATTCGCCCTGAAGGCTTGGGCACTCGTAACGGGAGGTGTGATGTGCTAATCCTCGTTCTCTATTTCCTTGTGATGGCCACTTTGCCCATATACATGTTCTTCGACTCGAGAAAACGCGGGCGGATGGGCTGGCCGTGGCTCCTGCTTGGCGTTCTCTTAGTCTTGCTCTTCTCCCGGCAGTATCTGGCTGAGATCTCAGACTATGACAGGATGTTCGGCCTCAAGATCTCGGGTCTGGTCGGCACTGCCGCAGGGATTTGGATTGGAGGCTTCATAGTATACAGGCTTCTCCTGTTCATAACGGAGAAACTCCGAAGGAAGCCGGAAACTAACAGCATGGCGCACCTGGGGCTTGTCATGGGCCTTCTCAGCATCGTCCTGTTCCCGCTCATCCTCCCGCCGATGCTCGCCGTGGCATTTGCAATCATAGGTCTCATTGAGGTCCGGCGGGACCCGCAGCAGGGTGGTCGAACCAGAGCCATAGTGGGGCTCATACTCGGGGGCGTGTTCTTTTATGTGGCTGCTACTGGCCCCAATTTCCTGAACTGGGTGTGGTAGAAAAAGGGTAGGCACGCCGGCCTCGGACAGACCTCTTGATCTGCGGGCGGCCTCATCCAAGAGAGAGCCGGGAGCAGGACCCTAGCCGGGATAGACATGACCTGAAACCGCGTCTTATTCGGCGGAGGCTTCACTGGCCGACAGCATCATGCGTGGCCCATCGACCCGATCTGTATATGTAAACCAGACTATCAACTCTTGCCTCTGTTCCCTCCTTGACCTTCACCGTATGGCTCTCAGAGTCCCAACTCAAGCCACCGCACCTCAGATCAACCTGAAGTGAAGCCGAATCGCCTGGGAACACGATCACGAACATGGTACCCCAGTCACTAGGAATCTGAATCTGACCCTTCATCAGATCCCCCCTCCTGACCCCTTCCGGGCTGTAAAACAGCACGTCCCCTGCCTGCAAGGGCAGGCCCAATTCCGAGAGCATCAGGCCGATCGGAGATTCTGAATCCACCCCTGCAGATCCCCCACCCATGAGGTGCCTCACTCCCAGATGCAAACTGACCTCAATTCTCTTCACGTCAATGTTTGGCTCCTCATACTCTGGCGTGCATCCAACGACTATCATACTTAACCAGACCAGGAGTATGATGGTAATCACTGTTCTTCTCATTTCTTCTCCTCCTAGCAGCCACAGGTGTGTCAACCGTGGAGCAAGCAAAGTCAGCTTATACTCATTATTCTCATCCGGCCGGCGGCTTGACCCCAGAGGGCTAGGCGCAGAAACACTGCTCACGTCCCCACACAAGGGTACCGGTCATGGCTCGCATCTCCCCTTGTTAGACACTAACACAAATGGCATTAATCCCAAGCCAGAATCAATGTATTCTCGACCGGGGGGTAACGGCTGGGTGGCGGGGATCCACGTGAGGATGCACTCAAAGGGTATAGCACTTCACAAGACGTTATACCTTGCCGGAGCTATTGGAAGCTGGAATTATCCCCACCCCTTAGGGCAGGCTGTTTGCCCCCTCTCGTGTATACGTTAATCCTACCCCCCACTGCGATTTACATTAATTCGGTAACTTTGCTGGAATACATGTCCCGCGAGAATGGGCTAGGGATTACTGTGGCTTGCAGAGCTTGCATGCGACCTTCCCCGCTTTCTCTGCAGCCTGCGTGCTGGAATACGTTGTTATCATGGGCTTTGCGCGGTGCATTCTGTGTTTCTGGACCACGGGGCACCAATTAGCGTGATAGGCCTTGCCATTTCCGACACTTGCTACACGGAATTTGGCCTGAACATAGTCGAATAGCAATATGCACTTGAGGGAGTTCGTGGCTGTGCCGTACTCAGTATCAGCTCCATGGAGTATTGCATGCCGGCTGAAGGTCGGATAGGAGCCGACACCATGCTCGAACCGGGCGAGTACTACCTCATCAAGGAACTGCCAGATCGCCTCGTCAAACGAGAAGAAGCCTCGATCAGATAGAAGTTTCTCAGAGTATTCTCTCAGGACCGGGCCCATCAGCCGCCCGCGGTGAGCGTGGCCCTCTGCAATTATGCCCTCAATCTGGGGCAAGAGCGAGGGCACCGAGACGAAGTACTTCCCATCAAGATGGGCGTCTATAGCCTGTCTGAGGATAGGAAGCCTCGTCCTAAGCCACCTTGAGTCCTCCCAGCGTTGATACATATCCTCAATTAGCTCTGAGTCGTACCTGGTAAGCATGTACTCATTAACGATCCTGCCGGCCTCTGCGGGGCCATGTTGGTCGTAGACATCCACTATCTGCCTCATCTCGCGCGGCGTCAGACTTGCATGGGGAGGCCAACCTAATTCGACCATTATGAAGGAGAAGCGCTGCCCCATTCTTGCGACTTCGAGGAATCCCTTATATGCCTTATGCATTACCCGTTCTGCGTTTTCCATAGCTTTGCTTACGGCCCCAGCCATTCCATCCATCGTCGCTATGGTCTGGGCTATGCTCTGGCTAACTTGCCCGAGTACCGCATCCATTTGCTTGGCAAACTCGAGAATCGTAGAGATCACGGTGTCACCCACTCGCCTTCCCCAGTTCTCTTGTCTGTATTACCCTTCCGGCCAATTGATAGGTCTTGAGTAATAGTAGCAACCAGCTGGCCAGAAGTCGAGCGTTGCCCTTCAGGCCCCCGCTCTTCATGCTCCAATATCCCTGAAACAATAGCAAATTAGTCACCTTTAGGGTGAAATAGGGAGATTAAGCCCATATCCACGCCCGCGAGTCTACCTATATGCAGATGTGTTGGGACTACTCCCGGAATAGGGCCTAATTTCAAAAAGAAGGCGTTGTGAGTGGGGCTATTTCGATGGAAAATCCTAAACAGGTGTCAGGCGTCGTGTCGGAGGTTTTTCTTGATGAATCGTCAGTTTCTGGACGCTGTCACATTGCTGACACAGCTGATTGACTTGACACCTGTCCAATTCCGGTGATAGAACGACGGTGTTACCTTCATGACGCTGCGAAAGGGGGCGACACTATGGGATACTCTATCAGAGTTATTTCTTTCCTATTAATCGTTCCGGCGATTCTGTACGCGCCGGGGGGCTCGGCTAGCGAGGGCTACTACAAGTGGGTACCGGAGGAGTATAGCGAGACATGGACGGTTCCCAGGGCTGCATACTCCGCGCTTGATATGACTGCATATTACAACAATACAGCGTACCTGACGGATAGGCTTATCAGGACTGGCCTGATGGCATACGCATTAAGGGACACATTGGAGATCCGTGTTAACACAGCGTGTCAACCTACGTGGGACACACACATTGGCAACGGCAGGTTCTCCGTCTCTGACAGAGAGCTGAGGGCGACTTATGGAGAGGCCGGTACGAGCATAATGACGAATATCGTCGAGATATACTTCAAGGAAATAGATAGGTCGCGGGTAATGGTTTACTTCGCAATACACGGGATAGTCGTGGGAGTCTGGTGCGACGGTGTTATGAAGCTGAAGGGAGAATGAATCTATGGCTGATCTTAGGGCGAAGCGGATATGTGCGGGAGCGATCATCATACTGGCGAGCGTTGCTACTATGCTAGTGCTCGCGGGATTCGCAGAGTATGACATGTTCATGATAAACGGCGAGGCGAGCCAATACGAGCCAACTTCGTTCCTGTTTGCGGTGGCTCATATGAAGATTCGCTATGAGGACAAGGATGCTACAGCGAGGCGCCGGCAAAAAGCAGAGGAAAACCTCAGAATGCTTGAGAAGCGAAGTGGACTAACGGCCTGGGAACAAAGGGCAGAGGAAGAGAAGTGGATAGAAGGAAAACGAGTTGCCTATGGATATCTTCCCTTCGCAAATGTCTTCGCCTTCGGCATGGCGGGCATCGGTATTGGAGCAATCCTATTGATTCTTGGCCTCACGACGCAGAGAGGTGTTGGATCTAGATGGTCACTTGTGCGTGGCGGAATGACAGCGGCACAGGTTTGTAAGACGTTAGGGGACCCTAGCTATAAACAGATGGATGTTCATCACGGCGTTGAGTGCCCAGCATGGCACTACTCCTTCCCTTCCGGTTCGGAAGGCATCGTTAGGTTCGATAGCGAGACCGAGAAGGTGAAGTCGCTGACCAGACCAAGATCTTGATAGGATTGAATTCGGACGATGAGGCTCGCCTTGGGGGTGGCGCAATTCTCTTTATCGTTGGGCTTACAACTCAGGCCGACAAACTATAAGGGGGTAGCTCTATGGCGAAGAAGATCACATACGAGGTCAAAACGAGGGGGACCGTTGAAACCTACATTTCTATTGTAGCCTATGGTCTCCTTGTGGCAGGCATACTTGGATTCATACTGAATCTAGCGACTGCCGGGAGAACAGGTACAGTTGCCGCGTCTCTCGGGGGTCTCGTGTGGCTGGCTGGCGGCGCTGCAGGATTTGCACTAATAAAGGGATTCGCAGAGGTGATCATTCTGCTCAGGCGGCAGAACAGACTCGCCCATAACGCTGATGTGTCCTACCGGAGTGGCGTTTCCATGTATTTCGAGCACGCATGCTCAGACTGTCTGGCGTTAGTTCCCAAAGACAGTTTGAAGTGCTGGCGCTGTGGAGCTGGCTTCGAGGAGTGACACATACTTTGTCTGGCTCGATCAATCAATAGTGCGGTCAAGTTCCGGACACTTTCGGATTGCTGATGGCACCGTCATCTCGCGACCGCAATACCCGGTTTTGATGAGCTTGCCCGAGGGCCGGCTTCCGCCGCTTGGCCTATGGGCGGGAGCACTTGACAGCGTAATAGCCTTTCCCCGAGAATGGGTATAGGTAGTGTACACAAAGGAGGGCCGCATGAGTGAATTGTCACCTGAGGAGAAGAAAAAGATCTATGAAGAAGAGAAGCTACGTGTTGAAGCCCGAGCAAAAGCAGAAGACGAAGCGAAGTCCGAGAAAACGAAGAAGGGGTGTCTCGGATGCCTTGCTGCAGTTGTCATCATAGCTATTATTGCTATTGTCATAGTCTTGTCTGGTTCGGACGATCAGGACACAAGTGGCTCGGGTAGACCGGAGTTCCAGCAAATGCCGTATAGCGCAGACCAGGCAGAGGCTTATAAGCAGTTCTTTCTCGGGGGCTGGTCCGACATAGTCTCCCAAGTGGAGATAAAGGGCTCGAATCCGGATCGCATGACTGCGGAGATATGGGTGGACAGGGCGGCGCTCGCCAGGCTCTCGGAGGAGGAGAGTCAGGACTTTGTCATTATGGCTATTCATGAGTGGTGGATCCGAGGCGGATACGAGGTGATTTTCCGCGATCATAGGACAGACGAGATCATAACAAGACATCTCGCTGAGGAAGGACCGAGATTGCTGGGGGCCCTCCAGCAAAGGCGTGGTTAAGGATAGCCTGCTGGCTAACTGTCCTCCATCACTCTCCCCACTCGGCTTTGATTTTGCCCCAGCTTGTGGGTTCGGTTGATACGAGACCCGGCGGGGTGCCGAAGTTAGTCCAAACGCCAGCCTCTCCGAACCAGACCTCATTGTCATTGCTGACACACCAGCTATGGTTCCAGAACTTGACCTCGGATACCGGTATCGGAAGAGCCCATGCCGTGGACCAATCATGGGCCACATTCCGCCAGTAGGTTTGACCGTCATCAAGAACCACGTAGATTTCACCCCCGTTGCTACCTTGGACTCCAGCGACCGCTACGATTCCCGTCATGGAATGGTCCACTACACTTGCCCTCCCATATTCCGCCCCGATGTGAAACGTCACCGCCAATGCCATAATCCCGATGCACACATACATGAATTTCTTAGCCATTATTCCTCCTCGTGCCATTTTGCTTTTATGCTGCCCCACGAAGATTGCATGGCCCCTGTCGGGAGGTCCCCTGGCCAGTTTTCGACAAGCTGCCAGAGTGAGGCACCGTCTCTATAGCACTCATAGATATTCCCTTCGTCAGTCATAACGAAAAACGCCATCCCGTCCACTTCAAAGAACACAGGCCGCTCATCTACCTGTGACCTGACTGGCTGAACTCCGAAGTGCATTGCAACAGCAAGTGCCATTATCCCAAAACACACGTACATGAACTTCTTTGCCATGAAACACCTCCTTATCTGATTATCTGCTGTTTGGTGGCCGCTACCTGATCAGCACCACCTTGCTAGTGACGGCACGGCCTCCCGCCTCGAGCCTCACGAAATACAGCCCCGGTGCGGCTCTTGAACCGTCGTCGCAACGCCCATTCCAGACTAAAGCGTCTTGGCCTGCTTTCAGGAATGAACAGACGATACGGCCGTTAGTGTCACAGATGAGTACCTCGACGTTCGCGACTTCGGGCAACGCATATGCAATCCTCACTTGCTCGGTGAACGGGTTTGGGCTCATTCTGTCGACCATCAAGTCTTGGGTCTCCGCGATAGGATCTTCCACCCGGGCAAATGCCTCAGTTACTAGGGTTACTGCGACGGAATACCAGCTCTCTTCACCGTTGCGGTCATAGCAGGTAACACTGAAGCAGTACTGGGTTTCCGGCTCAAGCCCATGCACGTCACAATGGTTGATATTCCCAACATCCACTACGGACTCATACGGATGCCCTGTCGTATCTGGCTCGTAATACACCCTGTATCCGGCGAGATCCGCTAATGGGGAATCTTCCCACGACAGTGACACAAAGCTCCCCCCAATATCATCAACCACTAGACCTGTCGGGGGGGCTGGAGGGGCAGTGGTGTCCGGCTCAGTGAGCCATGGTTGAAAATCCCAGGCATATAGTGATAATGAGTCGCCCTGTCCATCAGTATTTGTTGGATGCCAAGGCCCGCTCGACTGTCCCCACCAGTCATCCTGGATTTCGGGAACGACTATCGGGTCTTCGTTTATGATGGCCCACCCGTTACTGGCTACATTGCAGAAGGCGAGTGACAGCATACCCTCTTCAAGATAGATGCCGCTCGCATAACTGCCTGCTGCATTTTCCGCCACCGTGTTATGTGTGAAGGCAAACGCCCCGTTAGCGTCGCTCAGGTACACTGCTCCTCCTATGCCGTTCTCCCCATGAGCAACATTCCCGACAATCGAGTTGCCTTCAAAGGAAATCTCAATCTCATAGTCATGATAGCAGCAAATCCCACCGCCCCACTGACCCGTGGTATTCTCGCATATGTAATTATCGCGTATGAGGTTCTCCCCGTAACCGTTCTCGATAGCGATTCCACCACCATATTGGTCCGATGAGTTGTAGCATATGACATTCCCGGTGATCTTATTGCCACTTCCCTCAATGAGAATCCCGCCCCCCTGTTGCCCACCAAAATTCCTCGAAACGAGATTTCCTTCAACCGTTGCCCCATTAGCTGCACATAGTCCACCCCCCAGGACGCCATCTCCGACGTTCTCAGTTATCTCGTTATCAATAACAATACTGTTCGGTCCGACGCATCGGACCCCGCCGGTTCGCCCGGTATTTTCGGTGATGAGATTCCGACTGATGACAGCAACAACCGCCGAATCGCCGGAGGTTTCGCAATAGATACCGCCCACTCCGCTATAGATACTCGAGGTGTTTTCACGGATCTCGTTGTCGCCCAGGACCGCGTCCGATTGCACGCAAAAGATGCCACCGCCAGATCCCACCAATTCGGAGATCTCAAAGCCAAGGGGGTATGTTCTCCTATCAGCATGAGCTGGTGGGGGAATTGCTATGCCCCCGTTCAGCCGTATCAAGTTCCCTTGCACGATCACGGGACGTAAGGGCGATGAAGGGTACCCCACCTCTGAAGGAGCACCGCACTCGTGCGCCAGAACACCTGCCCCGGCGTTACTGATGAGAGTACAGGTCCGGATGACCCCTGCAGACGCATTCGCAAGATAAATCCCCGGACCGGAGACGGTGTTTCGGATGGTGCAGGACTCAATGAGCGGCGAAGCTCCATTAGCCAAAATACCAGCATCACCGCCGTTAGCTATAGTCAAGTCACAGATCACCGTTGCTGTGTCTATGGGGACTGCATAGGTCATATAGACGACGGCATCGTTGCCATTACCCTCTAGTATAGTGCTACCAGCCCCCCCACCACGCAGTACGATCCCATCACGATAGGGCCAGAAGACGAGCCCAACGGAATGCGTACCGGATTCTGCGAGGACCGTATCGCCTACTGCTGCTGAATCAAGTCCAGCTTGGACGGTCGGGGCATCACCGCTTCCATCTGTGGCTATGTGCCAAGTTCTAGCGTGAGCTGCAGATGCTAACGCTAGTGCAACCATCGTAGCCAGAGCCGCCCATCTCATACTTGACCTCCTACCTATATGTTGACTTGATTGCTCCCCAAGTCGTGGGAATCGTAGCCACGCCACTGCAGGGGCAGCCTTCACCCAATGCCCCTATGATGTCACCGCATGTGTACCCGTACGGATGATTGCCGGGTATACATGGCGAGCATTCCTCGACTGTATAGTCGTTTATTTCAGGGTCACAGAACAGGGGATCTAATGAGAAGTTGCCATCCGTATCACCGGGATCAGCGCAGTAGCCGCCGTAGCTGCCGAACTGATTGCCCCATACGTCGCAGCACAGCATTCGGACAGTAGGCTCGCTCTCCTCGCTATAAACCCCAATGGCGTCATTGTCAGCAACGATGATATTTCTGAACTCAATTAGGCCTCCGCCTGGGTCAAAGGGCGAGTGCCAGACGTGAATGGCACCGTAGACCGAGCCCCTGCATTCGTTGTCTATCACTGTGCATCTCGTTATCGACGGCCACAGTGTCCCATCCAAGTCTCCGACCCATAGCGCAGCACCTCTTCCGTCAGTAAAGTTGGAGTAGAAGATGCACTCGCTAACAGACGCATCAGAGCCCCAGCAGTGCATCCCGCCACCAGCAGTTACGCCCATCCCGCCGGTGAATTGACAGTTGGAGAGCTCCGCGCCCGAACACCAATAGAAGCTCACTCCCGCCCCGTAGCCAGCTTCGTTACGGTCGAATACGCAGTCTCTAATCACACTGCCTGAGTAACAGCATGAGATTCCGCCACCATGGTACCGAGTGACATTTTCAACGAATGAGCAGTCCTCGACAGTCAATGGCGAGTAGATGCATCCGATTCCGCCGCCATTATTGCTTGAGTGGTTCCGAAAGAAGCGACAATCTCTGATGAGTGCAGACGTCCAAAGACAACAGATGCCTCCACCTATGGGAGAATCGACAACCCCAGCATGAACCAGTGCCTCGCCATGTTGGATCGTGAACCCTGAAATCTCTGTGTAAGGGTCGTTTCCCAGCGAATCACACAGGATGACCTCCCCGACAGAGCCCCCGTCAAGCACCGTAGACGCGGGGCCCATTTCGCTGGTTAGAAATAACCCGGCCTTCATGTAGAGATTCACGTAATAGGTCCCTGCCGCAACCAAGACGCTGTCACCAACGGCAGCCGTGTCTAATCCAACCTGAATTGTGGGCACGTCCCCCGTGCCATCGTTCTTGACATACCAAGTGCGACACAGCGCCGTACTCACAAGCAGTAAGCACACGACAGCCCACAGCAATATCAGCCTTCGCATATTGACCTCCCATCTCGCTCCGCAGCTCAGTAGCAGCATCAATTATAGCATAGGTGGGGTCTGTTGGGAAGAAGATGTGTCTTGTCGCCCAGATCTAGACCACATTGGAATCTCCAGCAAATCGACATTGCACGCGTGAGGGGTATGGGCTAGAATCACTTTGGTCCTGCAACTATGATGGAAGATGTGAATGAGACGTGAAGAGATCTTGGCTAAGCTGCGAGCTTTGCGCGATATAACTGTCAAGAGGCACAACTTTTCTCAATACGGGCCGTCGGTCAAAGAGGCCGAGGATCTGTTCACCCGATACTTCGCAATCCGTGACATTCTGAGGTCAGAGTACCCCTCCCTATTTGCTGACCTGCCAGTACGGGTCGTCGAGACGTGGGGCGATGGCAAGTACATTGTACGAGGAAGCCTGGTCACACTGGGTTTCGATCTGGACTATTGCATACAGCTCCTCCAGGATGCTGAGAACCTCGACACGTCCGTTGTCAGCACGAACGTCTTTAAGAAAGAAGGCAAGCGCTGGTTCATAGCATATGAAGGGAAGACACTACGGCCTAATGATATGAAGGGCCTCAACTACATAGCCCATCTCCTACGCAACCGTGAGAAGCAAATTCACGTCCTCGATTTGCTGGATGTTGTTGTACAGCGTGATGGCGACCTCCGGGCAGCACAATATGGGACAATGGTAGATCAGCAACTCCAGGAGGATGGCATGGCGAAGTCCCGTGGTGGTGCTGCCGATGAGATTCTTGACTCCCAGGCTCGTGAGGAGTATAGACAGCGGCTGGCCGATCTCCAAGCGGATCTTGACCTTGCTCAGAGGAACAACGACCCAGGTAATGTGAAGAAGATAGCAGAAGAGATCGATTTCATAAAGACAGAACTGGGACGCGCTTACGGTATCAGTGGGCCTCGGAAATCCTGGGACATAGCGGATACCGCACGCAAGGCCGTCAGCCGATGCATCAAGACCAGCATAGAGAGAATCCGCAAAGAGCACGAAGCACTAGCGGACCACCTTCATGGTTCGATCAAGACTGGCAGGTCCTGCTCCTACTCCCCGGAGAAGCCCATACCCTGGCTGTTCTAGTCTCGCCCACCCTGTAGTGCTACACCCACCTGTTGAATTGCTACACTTTGGCCTCTAGGTCCTTCTATTTGGCACACCGTCTGATAGCATTGCTGCCCTTGACGTAGCGCACTTCCTTATGGGGACAACAGCCTCGAACTCAAGGGAGTCCCCAGAAGGGTGTAGTGATGGAACTCGCATTAACAGACATTCAGATCGTTCCCGTCAAGCCCCGTGATGGCCTACTAGCTTTCGTGAGCTTTGTTGTCGACGGCTCCTTCTATGTCGGTGACGTTGCCCTGTATTCCCGGCTGGACGGCAGTGGCATTCGTCTGGTCTACCCCATGCGAACTCTAACCAACGGTGCCAAGGTCAACGTCTTTCACCCTATCCGAAACGATGTCGCAGAAGAGATCGAGCGCCAGGTCAACCAGGCTTACGAGGACTTGATGAATAAGGCGGCTGATGAACGGAAGAAGCGACAAGAATCCCATGAGTGACGACGGCTGCGACCTGTTCCCTGAGGAAGCACCCGACTTTGCCTACCCCTCCGAAGAAGAGCTCATAAGAGACATCTTCCCCTCCCCGATTGAGGCATTTGCTGTCTTCGAACGACTGATAGCGGAATGGGAGGAAAAGCGACTAGAGGCCAGACATGACCTCCAGGTGCCACTCGACTGCATAGCCCATGAGGACGATCCCTCCACACGTTATCTCCTCAAGGAGACCCTCAAGATAACGGGGCCAGCGGAGCGCATGCGCGAGGCTATCGGGCAAATCAAACGGTTGAAGAGGCTCAGAGGCATAGCCCAGCGGGTATTCGGGGTAGAGGTCCCCACCAAACCGGGAGAGCTCACGCCTGAGCAGATCGAAAGGGCTAGAGCGGTTCCCATTCTCGACGTGATATCTCGCGTCGTGCAGCTCAACAAGCGCGGCAAGTCCTACATCGGCCTCTGCCCCTTCCACAAGGATACGAATCCCTCCTTCAACGTCTATCCGCAGCAGAACAGGTTTTACTGCTTCGGCTGCCAGAAAGGAGGTGATGCCATCGACTTTGTCCGTCTGCATTACGGATATGGTTTCAAGAAGGCAATCAACTACTTGCTAGGAGGATGTAACGATGAGTGATGCAGCATTTGATCGGGAGTTTGACGACATGGAACGAGAGCGCGAAGAGCAGGAGAGAATAAGGAAGCGCCGGGAGCAGAGAAAAGACACATTCCCACCGATGACGGTAAAAGGCCTCTCCAAGGTGCTCGGTATCACGATAAAGCACGACGACGTGAATAAGGTCGTGGCTTTCTTCTGCTACCTGTCGGCCTACACTGAGGAATCACAGTTCAACATCATCTTCAATGCCCCGTCCTCCTCGGGTAAATCCTACATAGCCCTTGAGGTGGCCTCCCTCTTTCCGAAGGAAGACGTGATGCTACGGGGCTATTGCTCAGCGAAGGCGTTTTTTCACGACCCAAGCGCCTATTGGGAGGACGACGACACCTACACGCTTGATCTTGAGAGGAAGATAGTCGTCTTCGTAGACCAGCCTCATCCCAATCTGCTTGAGCACATGAGGCCAGTTCTTTCGCATGACCAGAAACGGATCACTATGAAGATAACGGACAAGACGGAAAAGAAGGGGCTTCGGACGAAGACGCTGGTACTCGTTGGTTACCCTTCGGTTGTCTTCTGCACGGCAGGCCTCAAGATGGACGAGCAGGAAACCACCCGTTTCTTGCTGCTTTCACCCGAGACCACCAAGGAGAAGATCGGCGAGGGCGTTGTCGAAGCTGTCCGCAAGGGGGCGGACCCCGACGCCTATTTTGCCAGTCTCAATAGCAACCCTGACCGCCACCTGCTGATGCACAGAATCGCGGCGATCAAGGAAGAGGACATCCGATGTGTCAAGATCCCCGACCAAAACCTCCTCGCCGAGCGTTTTCTTTCGACCTTCAAGCCCTGGAAGCCAAGGCACCAGAGGGACGTTAAGCGACTAATGTCCCTGATCCAGAGCCATGCGCTACTCAACCTCTGGCACAGGCTGACCACTGATGACCCACACGTGATCATCGCTTCAAAAGAGGACATAGAGGCTGCCTTTCGTATTTGGGGCGAAATCGCGGTGAGCCAGGAGCTCAACCTCCCGCCCTATGTCTTGAAGTTCTATGAAGAAGTCATTGAGCCCCTCTATGAGAAAGAACGCAGGGGCCTGCGGAGACAAGAGATTCTCAAGGCCTACCTGGAGGTCTATGGCCGTACGCTCAACCCTCATGCGCTCGGTAAGGAGATTCTCCCTATGCTCGAAAGGGCAGGCCTCATCTATCAGGAGACCGACCCAAACGACCGGCGCAACAAGCTCGTCTTCCCATCCTATCACCGTGAGAACGGCTACAACGGCAATAGAGGCGAAAATTAATGTATATCGGACCGGGGGGTAAACGCCTCCGATGGCCCTCGGAGGCTACGGAGTGAGCTCCGCTGAGGAGAGTAAAAGCCTGCCGAGAGATCTCGGAAATCCTCCCCACTATGAGATATTACTTGAATACGAGCCCACCGATGACGCGGAAGAGAGATTGCTGATGGCATACGAGATTCTCCTCGGCATGGACAATGAGATCAGCCATGAGGATAAAAGAACTCAAGAAACTGCTTGACATATTCGATAACATGTTATACAGTTTAATCATGAGAAAGAAACCGGATCTGCTAGAGCAACTTGAAGAGTACAGGCTGAAGAATCGGCTTAGCCAAGAGAAGCTTGCCCGGCTGCTCGACGTGAGCTTCCAGACGGTCAACCGCTGGCTCACGGGCCACAGCAAGCCTAGCAAGATCCACGAATACCACATTAAGAAGTTCCTCAAGGGACAGAGCAAATGAGATCTGCTATCTATGCCAGGGTCAGTACCGAGAAACAGGAGAAGCAGGAAACGGTCAAGTCCCAGGTAGAGGCTCTGAGGAAGTATGCCAGACAAAACAAGCATGGAATCGTCGGGGAATACATCGACGAAGGCTACTCCGGGGAGTTGCTTGACAGACCTGCACTGGATAGACTCCGAGATGATGCGAAGAGCGGCATATTCGAAGCCCTGCTGATTCATTCGCCGGATCGACTATCGAGAAAGTTCGTGTACCAGGCTCTGCTCGAAGAGGAGATTAAGAAGGCTGGCATAAGGATAGTCTTCCTGAATCGCCCTGACCGTTCAGACACACCCGAAGAGAACCTGCTTAACGGTGTCCAAGGGCTGATAGCCGAATACGAAAAGGCCAAAATAGTGGAGAGGACTCGAAGAGGCAAACGCCATAAGGCCGAGAGTGGCCGAATCATAGGCAACCTCGCTCCCTACGGCTACAAGTATGTGAAAGGCGATAGGGCTGAGGGCAGACCAGGCAGATATGAGGTCATTCCAGAAGAAGCCAAGGTAGTACGCCTGATCTTCAAACTGCTGGTCGATGACCGGATGAGTATCCGTGGCATAGCCAAAGAGCTTACCAGAAGAATGATCAGCCCGCCGAGAGGCAAGCACTGGAGAACGAGTACGCTCCGGAGAATACTAACTAATGAGACTTACATCGGCACAACATACTATAACAAGCATGTGCTCGTCGAGCCTGAACAACCGCGAAACGGCGAGAAGTATAGACGGAGGACAAGGACCAGTCACCGGCTTAGGCCCAAGGACGAGTGGATCGCCATTCATTTGCCTGAAGAACTCCACATAATCGACACCACAACCTTCAGGCAAGCGCAGAAACAGATGGAGATTAACTCTGCACTCTCCTCAAGGAACACGAAGTACCGCTATCTTCTCAGAGGCTTGGTCAAGTGTGGGGCCTGCGGAGCTGCATACGTAGGGATTGCCTACCGAAAGAAACTCTACTACCGATGTAATGACCGGCAACGGACCTTCCCTCTTCCAAGAGACTGCAAGGTGGGCTCGGTAAGAGCCGAGCCCCTTGAGACAGCAGTCTGGGACAAACTGACCGAAGCTCTCGTGAAGCCTAGCATCATCACCAAGCGAATGCAGAAACTACAAGACAGGGGTCGAGGCGAACTGGGAGGGCTCAATAGCGAGGCACGAGAGATCGAGGTCAAGCTTTCAGGCATACAGAACGAGGAGAGTCGCATACTCGACGCCTATAGTGCAGGCGCTATCTCCATAGAGCAGCTTAAGACACAGATGGCCAAATTGAGAAGCAGAAGACAGGCCCTAGAGAGCGAAAAGCAGGCAATCCAGACCAAGATCGACGCACACGAGCTGGGCTCATTCAGCAGACGCTCAGTCGAGAAGGCATGTCGATGCATCGCTAGGAGTCTGAACAAGCTGGAGGACGACTTTGAAGGGCGTCGGCAGTTGCTAACCCTGCTTTTAAACGAGGTCGTCGTTGAGGGAAAGCAGGTCAGGATAAAGGGCGTCCTCCCTGTCGAGTCCCTGACGTCCGGCCCTAAAGAAGCTGCTATTGCGTTCCAACCATCAGGAGGTTGTGGGCGCCCGCGGCAGCGACCTCGACGGCGCGTCTGGCGTGCTGCTGGCCGCGTACCTCGGCGAAGTCCAAGCCATCGGGGTCAAGCGCAGCGCCAGCCGGCGCGCGTGGTTCGACTCTCCTGGGTTCCCTGTCCCCGGTGAGCACTCCCACGACATCGAGCAGGCCATCGACTCCGTATACGGGCCTGTCGGTGCAGAAGCTCGCTTCGACGGCGTTTCCGGCGGGGAGTATGGCGGCGGCAAAATCCTTGAGCGAAAGGGCGCCCATCATGCACAGGGCCCCGCTCACGCGCTTGAGGCAGCCGTCTAGCGAGAGTTCACCCACGATGAGATACCTGTCCGCCTGGGAAGACCTGGCCTGGCCACTTGCCAGAATTATCCCCACGGCTATGGGAAGGTCGAAGCTGGCCCCTGTCTTCCTCAGGGTCGCAGGGGCGAGATTCACAACGATCCTCCTGGCGGGATATTCGAAACCGCTGTTCGTCAGCGCCGCCCGGATGCGGTCGCGGCTCTCGCGTATCTCCTCACCGGGAAGGCCCACAATATGGAAGGTCGGGAGCCCGCCTGAGATGTCGACCTCCACCTCAACGAGCACACCGTCGATGCCGATGACGCTTGAAGTGTAGATGCGAGCGAGCAAAGCAGAACCTCCATTGGACACACCAATAGAGGTTTGAAGGGTAATGAGATTCTAGCAGCGGCCGCGACCGGCGTCAAGTGCTGCCGTTCAGAAGATGGATAGCCATGCTGCGCGACTACCGGGTCTTCTTGCCCTTTGCCTTCTCCGCCAGTCGGGCAAATACCTGCGCGGATTCCACCTCCACCACTCTGACCCGAGCCATTTCCCTGTGACTCGGATTGATAAGAAAGTCGACCTCATGTGGGCTCGCGGCTGAAGGCACACGCAGTAACAGCGTCTTCCCTTCACTTACCCACTTTTCACCGACCTCCTTGAGCTCGTCAGGCCCAGGGGTATCCGACCACCCTTTTGGCAGATCTTTCTCGCTCACCGATATCAGACCAGCCTTGTCCGGCACCTCAATCGTGATCAAGCACATATCCCGGGGCATGGTAGCCAGGTTGACGTGGACAATCTTCTCAAGAATAGCAAGAGAAGGGCTCGAAGCAGTATAGAGCACCTTGGTTGAACCCTGGCGATTCCACCTTCCTCCATAAAGGAAGGCTCCGAGTCCCGATAGGTCTGCTGCTCGCTTCGGCTTGGCGATACGGTACACTTTCATCTGGAGACTGCTCCTAAGAGAATACTCCGTATTCTATCCGGCCAAGCTCGTTGCGTACCATCTCCACGCCGAATCTCGTGTCCAGTAGATTGACCGGAGCCTTGCCGCCGAGCGCCTTAATGGGCTCATTCAGCCAGCGAAGAAACTGCTCCTGGTTATCGAATACTTCCAGACCGTAAGCCGCCAGTTCGGCGAGTTCCAGAATCTGCTCTGAAACATAGGGCTTAAAATACTGCTTCGGCCTGTATCGCTGTATCGTGCGTTCCGTAACCGGCAGAAACTCTGCCATATGGGCGGTGGTAAACCCGAGCGTCTTTGCTAGGTGCGAGAGCGCGCTCTTCGGCACTCCCCTCTTGCTCAGCTCTACGATATCCATAGCGTTCTTGACCTTCCATCCCAACACCTTTTCACCACCCAATACCTCCACAATGCCCGTGCCTAGCATTCTTTCACCTTGCCTTCCCGCCCACCCGAAAACCCCGGGTGGGCGATGTGCGGCTATCATGCCGCAACTGTGTCTATCATAACGACATATGTCGAGAATGTCAAGACAAATGTCTATACATCTCTTCGGCTTGAGATACGCCGGCCTTAGGCTTGTCTGATCAGGTGCCGGCATACCGGCCCCGGCGGAGTAACAGCCAGGGGGTCAACGTGAGGCGAATACTTTGGAAAGGTCAGTCAAGTCCCGCTGCTCGCTCGGCCCAGGGAGGCGTCAGCGCCGGCCCCGCTTGATCAGATCCTGCTGCCGGTCAGACGCTACCACCGTTGTACTTCACGAGCCGCCGGTAGAGCTTCAGGGTCTCGCCATCATCCTGGTAGATGTCCTGGATGGCCTCCTCGAGCGTATCATAGCCAGACATCTCGCAGTCGATGAGCTCGAACCACTCCTGACAATCCTTGAGAACGCGGCGGCGGTCTGCACCGGTCGCGGACTTCGTGAGCGCCTCGCCGATGTCGTGATATAGATCCGTGGTATAGCCGTCATCCTGGTAGATGTCGTCGAGGGCCTGATCCAGGCTCGCATATCCTGACGCCTCATAGTCGGTGGCCTCGAACCAGGCCTTCATATCCGTAAGAAGCTGGGTACTCTCATCTGCGGATGTGGATTCACCTTTCTGGCAGCCCGCGAGAAGCGCTGAGGCCAGGAGAACGGCGGCCGCGGTCATCATCCACGGCGCCCAATGCCGGTTCCTCACGGGGATCACCATAGGGATCACCTCCCGAGTGTTCACCACTTCCTCTCGACCATATTGATGAAGTCTATGACCTTGCGCGTGACGGCGTCGAAGTATTTGCGGCAGCTCTCCTCATCGAAGTTGAGCGACCAGTCGCCGTCCGAGTACGTGATGATAGAGCCCGGATAGGGATAGGCCGAGAAGAAGCCCGTCTTCTTGGTGATCATGTCCTCGTCGAATAGGTCCTTTCTGACCAGCGACGGGTCGATGGCCACGATTGGCGCCGTCTCGTCCGAGGCCGCATGGCCCCCCTCGCGCCCCAGGTACTTCTTGCGCTCCTCTTCGGTGTCGACCCACCAGTTGATGAGCAGCGTCTTGACGCCGATTTCACGGTTGGCCCTGTAGAGTGCATCCTTAAGCTCGCTTATCTGGCCGCCGTGGCCGTTAAGCACTATCACCTTATCAAAGCCCGAGTTGGCCAGCGACCTGACCACATCGTAAACATATGCCTCAAAGACCTCGTTGGTGATGGTCACGCTGCCCGGATGGCCGTACAGCGAGTGGGTTATGCCGTAGGGAATGGTCGGCGCGACCAGGAGGTCGACCTCCTCTGCAATTCGCTCGGCCATGGCCTCCGGGATCAATATGTCCGTCCCTACGGGTATGACACCGTGCGCCTCCACCGTTCCCACGGGAATGAGCACGGTGTCATACGTCTCGGGTACGAGCTTTCCCAGCTCTATATGATTGAGATACTTAATCCGCTTTTCCATAGGTCGCTTCCGCTGTCTCCTTGATGTTCTCGGGCGCGGGCGTTATCACCACCGTCGCCGAGTTGGTGAAGTACTTGTTGGCGACGCGCCTCAGGTCCTCCTTGGTGACCGCCCTCACCTTTTCCCTTATGCTATCGCGGTAATCGTAGCCCAGGCCCCTCACCTCATACTGGCCCGAAATATCGGCCTGGGAGGCCGTAGTCTGGGTGTAATAGAGATCCTCCATTACGATGCACGAGCGCTTGCCCATTTCGAGCTCCTCGTCGGTAACGAGCTCGTTCCTGGCCTTCTCGATCTTCTCATTGATGATGCCCAGGGCGCTGTCGGCGTGCTCGGGCGTCGTGGCCGCCATCACGCATATATAACCCTTGCCCCTCAGGGCCGCGTTCCAGAGATGGACTATATAGACAAGCCGCTGCCCTCTCAGCGTTTCATGCAGCCAGCCGCCCGGATAGCCCACGCCCGACATTACGCCGTCCAGGACGCGCATGGCGTACCAGTCCGGGTTGTCGAGCGTCATCGAGGGGATGCCCATGTATATCACGGCCTGTTCCTTGTCGGTGGGCTCGACGAGGAGAACGTCTTCATCGATGCCCTCCCACTCGGGAGGCGGCGGGACGCTCGCCGGCCCGCGATTGAACCGGCTGAAAGCCTTGTTCACTGCCGCGACGACATCGTCGGTCTTGACATCACCGTAGACGAGAAGCACCTGGTTATCCGGCGTGCAGTAATCCTGATAGAGCCCCTTGACGTAGTCGGCCGTCATGGCGCTTACCGACTCCTCTTCCCCGACCGGGCTCAGGCCGTAGGGATGGTCGCCGTAGAGAAGCTTCCTCATCCTGGTCTCGCCGTCTTCCTGCCAGTCGTCGTCGCGCGCGACGATCTGGGCAAGCACGGCTTCGCGCTCTCTCTCGAACTCGGCCTCACTGAAGGCCGAGTTCACGATGGCGTCCGCGTAAAGCGCGAGGCCCTTGTCGAAGTTCTCGCTGATAACGTCCATGTGGCAGAAAAAATAGTCTTCGTTGCAGCCCGACCACATGCTGCCACCCATCTCGTCCACCTTCTCGGCCATCATCTCGGAGGAATACTTACGCGTTCCCCTGCGCATCATTCGCGCCATGAGATTCATGCCGCCGTTGGTCTTCTCGGTCTCGAGATACGAGCCTCCCGCGAAAAAGGAGCGCATGAAGACGAGCGGCGTGGTGTGGTCTTCCTTGACAAGAAGCGTGATGCCGCTGTCGAGCTCCATTCTCGATACGGTCGAGGCGCCCGCAAGCGTCTTCCTGGTCTCCTCTTCCGGCAGCACCGAGCCGGTGGGCTTCAAGACGGCCACCGTCATGGCGTCGTCATAGAAGTAGGTGTTGGCGACGCGCATGATGTCGTCCCGTGTGACGGCCCTCACCTGGTCGAGGAAGTAACCGCCGCTGTATGTGGGACTTCCAGTCCTTATGAGGTCGGTGCCGATCGTGGCTGCCTGGTCCATCACGTCCTGGAAGCCGCTGGCGTAGTCGCTCACCAGTTGCGTCTTGGCCTTCTTGAGCTCATCCCGCGCGACCGGCATCGTCTTAAGGTCATTGATGACTTCCCTTATCGCCTCTATGGCAGCCGGCGTATTCTCGTAGTCCAGGGACGCATGCACCGTGAAGTCGGGGGCGTCGTACTCGGGCGTATAGGAGCTGGCGTTGATCGTGTGAACCAGGCCCATCTCCTCCTTTACCTTCTTATAGAGGCGCGAGCTTCTGCCCTCTCCCAGTATGGAAGCCAATACGCGCAGGGGAAATGCGTCCTCATTCGTGACCATGACCGTCTTAAAACCGATGGTCATGTACGTAAGGCCTATGTCCATCTCGTCTTCCACGTATCTCATTCCCATCTGCCTGGGGTCGGACGGGAGGTATACGATGGGCCTTGGTTCGAACGGGTAGATCGAGAACGCGGCCTCGAGCTTGCCCAGCATCTCCTCGGCGTCGAAGTCGCCGACGGCCACGACATAAGTGTTCGAGGGCACGTACATGCGCTCGTAGTACTCGATGAGGTCATCACGGCTTATGGTGTTGAAGAGCTCGAGATAGCCGATTGTCGGGAAGTGCTCGGGGTGCACCACGAACATGGTGCCGTTATAGAGCTTGCCAATGCGCCTTCCGGGTTCGTCCTGCCCCATTGCGATCTCGCGCTGAATCACGCCCCGTTCGCGAGTGTACTCCTCTTCGGTGATGGCGCAGTTCATTGTCCAGTCCGAGAGAAGGTCAATGACGCTGTCGGCGTACTCGGCCGAGGTCGAGATGTAGTAGCAAGTGTGCCCGCTCGTGGTGTAGGCGTTGGCGGCCCCGCCTATGGAGCGGACAATGGCCTGCGCGTCCGCCTCCGGGCGCTTGTGGGTGGTGCCTCCCGCCACGAGGTGCTCGCAGAAGTGGGAGATGCCCTTGCCCAGGAACTCCTCTTCATAGACGCTGCCGGCGCGGATGTAGACGCGCATGGTGAAGACGGGAGCGTTGTGGTTCTCGAGTACGTAGACATTGAGGCCGTTATCCAGGAGCCTGTGCTTGATATCCAGGTCCCCGGCCGCCGCTAGCGCGGCCGACAGAACGACGACTGCGGCCAAAACAATACAGATACCCCTACTCAAACGCATGACAACTTCCTCCTCTTTTAAGGGGATTATTCCAGAATGAATTCCTTCGACGCTATGACGGTGGTGTCGCCATGGACGACCTCGACCCGCCATGTGCCCTTCCAGTCGGGAGCCATTCTCTTGGTGCTCCACGTCCGCCAGGACGCCGACCTTACGCTGAGGTCGACTCTGCCCATCTCCCGCTCGCCGTAGTACCACACATGCTGAACGGAAGTGGTGTCCTGAGCCCCCACTATCCTGGTGAAGCAGTATACCTGGGCTATATCGGAAGGGAACGACTCGGCCGCCCCCACGGGCGTCCGGTCCCTCACGGCGGCACACAATTCAATCTCGGCCACCTTGACGCCCTCCTCGCTTCCGGCGCAGGCGCCTGCTAGAATGAACGCCGCCAGGACAGGTACGAAGAAAACGAATGCCACTCTCATATCGCGCCCCCTTGTGTCTCCTCAAGCAAACTCTAAAGGCTCTAAGCCATAATGTCAATCGATGTTAGGCCCCCGGCGAGCCTCGTCTTGACGCCGGGGCGCGACTCACATATACTTCCACGGAGGAGGTCGGCAACTTGCTAAGTCTAAAGAACTTAACCAAGAACTACGACGACTTCGCTGCCGTCAGCAACCTCTCGCTCGAAGTGAGGCCGGGCGAACTCTTCGGCTTCTTAGGCCCCAACGGCGCGGGCAAGACCACCACCATCAAGATGATAAGCGGACTCCTCCGCCCGACCGAGGGTACGGTCGAGATCGGCGGGCACGATATTCTCACCGATCCCCTGGGCGCCAAGGCCGTGCTGGGGCTCGTGCCCGACTCCCCGGTTCTGTATAAGAAGCTCTCCGGGCGCGAGTTCGTGAGGTTCGTCGCCGAGCTCTACTCGGTGGACAAGCAAACGACCGAAAAGCGCATCAAGGACCTTCTCGACCTTCTCGGTATGGCCGAGAATGCCGACGACCTCATTGAGACCTACTCGCATGGTATGAGGCAGAAGACGGCCATAATGGCCGCTCTCGTCCACGACCCCGGCGTCGTGGTTCTCGACGAGCCCACGGTGGGGCTCGACCCCAGGAGCGCCCGGGTGGCCAAGGACGTCTTAAGGGCGCTCTGCGACCGCGGCAAGACCGTCTTCATGTCAACCCACATCCTCGAGATAGCCGAGAGGATGTGCGACCGCGTCGGCATCATCAACAAGGGCGAGCTCGTGGCGGTCGGCGCCATAGCCGAACTCAGGGCCGGCGATGAGGGCGGCAAGACCAGCCTGGAGGACATATTCTTGGAGCTCACCGGCGGGCCCGAGCAAGAGGAGATTATCAAGTTCCTCGACTCATAGGACGACCATGTCGCTATACAGGCTCATAGCGTACAAGCTCAAGATCTTCTTCTCGCGCATATTCCGTGTCAAGGAACGCAAGCTAGTCTTCCGCATAGCGAGCATAGCCGGCCTCTCGGTCCTCTTCGGCCTTTTCATAGCCGGGACGTCCGGGTTCTTCGCCGCCCTCAGGCTGATCACGCCCGGGGGCGAGCTCCTGGCCGGCCTCGTGGTGGCAATAACATTCCACGCTCTTCTCGTGCTGGCCTTCGTGCTGGACATCGCGACCACCACCAACATATTCTTCTTATCGAGCGACCTCCCGCTTCTCATGGCGGCTCCCATCCAGACATCCAGGGTATTCGCGCTCAAGTATCTCGAGGCGCTCGCCACGGGCTCCCTGGTCTCGATATTCATCGCGATTCCCATACTCTTAGGCTACGGCATCGCCTTCAGGGCGCCGTTTTACTTCTATGTCGGGATGATCGTGCTGCTCCCCGTGTTCCTCTCCATACCCGTCTCAATCGGCACGATAGCGGGCTTTGTGATCGCGCGCTTCGTGCGCGCATCCAGGGTAAAGGAGATACTCGGCCTTCTGGGCGGGGCCATGGGTCTCGCTTTCTGGATCGGCTTTCAGGTCATGCGGCCCTCACTGGAGGACCCCGGCCAGATAAGCGATTTCACGGGCCGCCTGCAGGCTTACGCCGCCGGCTCGGGCGGCGCCATGAGCTTGCTTCCGAGTTCCCACCTGGCTTCAGCTCTCTCCGCGCTCCGGGCGACAAGGCCACTGGCCGCTGTGGGGCCGGTGCTCATTCTCCTCGCGACATCGCTTGTGCTCTTCGGCATCTCGGTCGTCACCGCGCGCAGGATGTACCTTGCCGGCTGGGCGCGCGTGGTGCCCGGCGGCAAGAAGCGCAAAGTCCGCCGGGGACGATCTCCCATAGACGCCGCACTCTTCTGGGCGCCCAAGGCCGAGCGCGCCATCATGGGGACGACGGCAAGGCTCTTCATAAGAGACCCCCAGCAGATGATGCCCGTTGCGACCATAAGCATCATGATGGCCGTCTTTCCGTTTCTAACCGCCAGGCGGCACGGCGCCGAGGGATTCCTCTCACCCGTACTTCTCCTGGCCGTCGCGGGCCTTGCCTTCGTGGGCTCCATGAATCTCGGCATGAACGGCGTCGCCATCGACGGCAGCTCTTTCTGGCGGATTCTCTGCGCGCCGGTCACCGTCAAGCGCAAACTCGCCGCCAAGTTCATGCTGCCCGTTACGGTATTCATACCCATCGGCTGGGCGCTCACGCTCGTCTTCAAGGGCGCGGGCCTGGTCTCCTGGGCTTTCGTGTCCTACGCCGTGTGGATAGTCCCCGGCATGTCCGTGGTGGGCTCGAGCGTTGGAGTCGTCATAGGCATGTACTTCGCCAACTGGGACTGGGATATCCCCAAACGCATGATCACCGTCACGGGAAGGCTCGTCATGGCAGGCGTCCTCGGCGGCTTCTTCGCGGGGACGGCCATCCTCATGGGCGCAATCTCCAGCAGGGGACCCGAGTCCGTGCTGGGGGGAGTAATGAGCGGCCCGCTGCTGGTGGGAGCCGCGATAGGCATACTGATTGCGCTCCTGGTGGCCTACATCTTCATAACGCTCGCAGCGAGAAGACTCAGCCGCATGGAGTGGAAGAACTAGGGAGCGGTACCGCCCAGCCCGGCCCGGTTCAGTCCTGTGTGGCGGCCCGCTCCAGGTTGACCTCGACCACCTCGCGCAGGTCGGCGCTTGGATTGCGCGCGAGGATCTCTTCCCACACGGAAATGGCCTCGAGGCGGCGGCCGGCAAGCATGTAGGCCGACGCGAGATCGTTGCGGTAGAAAAGGTTCAAGGAGTCGAGCGCGACAGCTTCGGAAAGGTATTCGACCGCGAGGTCGGAGTCGCCCTTCAATATTGCGGCTTTCCCCGCTATGAAGGGAAGGTCCGGATTGTCGGGGAATACTTCCCGGGCGGAGATAAACGCGTCGATCCCCTTCTGATATTGCTTCTCGCCGATGTACACGCTTCCGAGACCGATGTATGCCTGCAAGAGGCTACGGTCGTATTTTACGGCCTTCTCATAAGCGCCGACTGCGTTCTCGGGGGAGCCCGCGCCCATATAGGCCTCGGCGAGCCCCAGGTGGGCTATGGAATATGTCGAATCCACCGCGAGGGCATTGCTGTACTCCTCGATAGCCTGCTTGAAGTTCCCCATGCCCGCATAGGCTCTTCCAAGATTGTAATAGCCCTCGATAAAGTCCTTCTTGAGCGCCACCGCAATCGAGAAGTGCTCCAGCGCGCGCGGCAGGTTCCCGGTCGCCGACAGGGCCGCGCCAAGCGAGTTGTGAGCCTCGTAGCTCTCGGGGTAGACCTCCACTGCTTTCTCAAAATGGAGAACGGCCTGCTGGAAATCGCCGTCGCGGACGGCTTCGTTTCCCATCTCGATATAGTAATGGACGTCCTTGCTGCAGCCCCCCGCGGCCACGAGCACTATGGCAACCGTCAGAGAGCTCAAGAGCATCTTCATCGCATCTGTTCCTCTAACTGCACTTCAACTGTATTCGGATTCGTCTTCATGCGGGGGGGTCTCATGCCGGCTCCCGCGGCGCTGGGCGAACCAGTCACTTATCATCATGACGCCCAGCATGGCTATGGCGAATACATTGAGGCCCAGTATGCCTACCAGTATCCACCAGTACCAGGTCATCGCAGTGATATCCTCATTACGTCAGGCTTCGAATGCGTTCGCTATATGCTCAAATTGAGCATCCCGATTATCGTCAAGAGTTACACAAATCACGTCGAATCTGCAAGGCCTATTCGTCATCCTGCGCCGCGCGAGATAGGACTCGGCGGCCCTGATTATATGCCGCATCTTCCCCCTCGTCACGGACTCCCCGGGCAGGCCGAAGTCCATGCTGGTTCTCCCCTTGACCTCAACGAATACAACGGTCTCGCCGTCCATGGCGATGATGTCAATCTCCTTGTGGCCGAAGCGGAAGTTGCGCTCGATGACCTTAAGGCCCTTGCGCTTGAGATAACTGCGCGCGAGCGATTCGAAGCGCGAGCCCCGGGCCGAGGTGCTATCCATCACTGACCCCGAGCGAGCGTTCGACGGGCTCGTAGGAGTAGCGGTGGATGCGGGTGGGCCCATATGTCCTCAGGGCCTCGAGGTGGGCGCTGGTCCCGTAGCCCTTGTTCTGGCTGAAGCAATAGGAAGGATAAATGGAGTCCATGGCTTCCATAATTCTGTCGCGTATGACCTTGGCCACAATTGAGGCCGCCGCCACGGAAGCGCAGCGCGAGTCGCCGCGCACGACCGCCAGTGCCGGAACGTCCACTTCGGGCACCTGTCTGCCGTCGACTATAATGCAGTCGGCCCTGACATCCAGGCTCTCCACGGCCCGGCGCATGGCGATGAGGCTCGCCTGGAGTATGTTGACGCGGTCTATGGTATCCGGAGATGCCAGGCCCACTCCGATGGACACGGCCTCCCGGGCTATTCTATCGAAAGCGCGCGCACGCGCGTCAGCCGTCAGTTTCTTGGAGTCATCCAGGCCCGTGGGAATGTTCTCGGGCGAGAGCACGACTGCTGCTGCGACGACGGGCCCGGCAAGGGGGCCGCGCCCGGCTTCATCGACCCCGGCCACATACCTGAACCCGCCCTTCCAGAGCTTGGCTTCCAGAATGACGAGGTCGGTCTCCGGAGGAGGCTTACCTTCTGTCTTCTTTGACCTGCGCGGCTTTCCCTTTCTTGCCCCTGAGGTAGTAGAGCTTCGCACGCCTGGTCCTACCCTTTCTGACCACCTCTACCTTGGCCACGCCCGGAGAGTGATAAGGAAATATCCTCTCGACGCCTATTCCGCCGCTCACTTTTCTCACCGTGAAGGTCTTTCCGGTTCCGCTGCCGCGTATCTGGAGCACCGTGCCCTGGAAAATCTGTATTCTCTCCTTCTGCCCCTCCACCACGCGCGTATGCACCTTCACCGTGTCTCCCGGCCTGAATTCCGGGAATTCGTTGTTCTGATGTTCTTTCGCGATCGCTTCAACGAGATCCATCATCGATTCCTCCGATTATAGTCAACCTAAGAAATATGGCGATTTTTCCGCATTTCCTCAAGCATTCTTTTATCTTCGTCCGTAAGTTCCGCTTTTTCAAGGAGGTCAGGCCTCCTCTCCAAGGTCTTGCGCAGCGAGTCCCGTCGCTGCCAGCGTCTTATGGCCTCGTGGTTTCCTCCGACGAGCACCTCGGGCACGTCATGCCCCTTAAACGACCGGGGCCTCGTGTAATTGCCCCCTTCTATAAGCCCCTCATAGAAGGAGTCGGTCTCGGCCGACGCCAGGTCGCCCAGTACGCCGGGCAAGAGCCTGGTCACCGCGTCCACGATCACCATGGCCGCGAGCTCCCCGCCTGTCATAACGTAGTCGCCGATGGAGATCTCATCGTCAATCAGGTGATCCCTGATACGCTCGTCCACGCCCTTATAGTGGCCGCAGATTAGCGTGATTTCCTCCTTCTCCGCGAGCTCGCGCGCGACCGTCTGGTCGAACACCCGCCCCTGCGGAGAGAGAAGCACCGTGGTCAACTCATCCCTCTCGCGGCCGCCGAGGACGGCCTCGAGCGCGAGGTAGACCGGCTCGCATTTCATTATCATACCCGAACCGCCCCCGAAAGGGTAGTCGTCCACGGTCCGGTGCTTGTCGTTTGCGAAGTCCCGGATGTCCACTATGGAGATCTCCAGGGCCCCCGTCTCCACGGCGCTCTTGAGCATGCTCGCGCCGAACGGACCCTCGAACATCTCAGGGAATATGGTCAATATGTTGAATTTCATGTTGCACATCCGGCCGGAGAGGGCCGGTCAGCGTCAGTCCAGGAGCCCCGGGATGCGCTCTATGGTAATGACCCCCTCATCAAGGCTGACGTCCTTTACGACTTGCTTCACGGTGGGGACCAGCATCTCGCGGCTGCCGTCACTGACGACCAGCACATCGTTGGCGGGCATCCGGAGGACATCCTTCACGACACCCACCCCCTCTCCCTTTTCGTCCACCACCCTTAAGCCAATGAGATCGAAGTGGTAGTACTCGTCTTCGCCCGTGGGGGCCACCTGGCCGCGGCGCACGCCGAGAAGCGAGCCGTTGAGCCTGGCCGCCTGGTCTCTATCGTCAACACCCTTAAGCTTAAAGAGCGCGATCCTGCCTTTCCATCTTACAGATTCTATTTCATGCTTGCGGGGGTCGCTTCCCTTCTCCGCCAGGAGCACTTCCTTCAGAGCATCGAACCGCTGAGGGAAATCCGTGACCGGCTCGACGCTGATCTCGCCTCGCGTCCCGTGAGCACGTCCCACCCGACCTATCACGACGAAGTCGGAGTCATGGGTCACTCAAGAATCTCCAGAACCGCGCGTTTTCCCGCCTTCGTCGCTGCCGCGTTCAGGATCGTCCTTATTGAGCGCGCCGTGCGGCCGCGCTTCCCGATGACCTTGCCGAGGTCGCCGGGGCCGACCCTGAGCTCGTAAACCGTTGTCTTCTCGCCTTCGACTTCCTTGACCTCCACATGGTCCGGATTGTCAACGAGCGATTTCGCGATGTACTCGACCAGTTCTCTCATCCTTAAGTCCCTCCCCCGGCGCATGACTGCGCGCCGGCCGGGCCGTGCTAACCTCACGGCTGGCGAAGCGTACGGGACGGTGTGCCCGGCACGCTATCGCCGGGCTCCTATTCCTCCCGGGTGTCGGCCGCCTCCTCGCCGGCCTCCACACCGGCCTCCTCGGGCAACGCGGCTTCCGCCGGTGCCGCGGCCGGGGGGCCGCCCTTCCGGGCTTCCCATCTGTTCAGAACGCCGGCCTTACTGAGAATGCTCCTGGCGCCGTCTGAAAGCTGCGCGCCCTCTCCCAGCCACTTGAAGACCTTCTCTTCATCTATCTCGATTGCATGCGGTTCTGCTATGGGGTTATAGTGCCCCAGCGAATCAAGATAGGCGCCGTCGCGCCTGTTTCGGGAGTCCATGACCACGAATCTGTAGAAGGGCTTCCTCTTTCCGCCCATTCTCTGCAACCGGATCTTTACTGCCATTCAGTTTCACCTCCGCATTGGGTCTAAGGTCTATCCGGTCAGAAAAGACCTCATGAGACCGCTCATTTTTCCCTTTTTCATATTCTTAAAGAGCTTCCTCACCTGCTGGAAGTCCTTGAGTAATCTGTTGACGTCCTGAACCCTGGTCCCGCTCCCCGCGGCGATACGCTTCCGCCTGCTCCCGTCGATGATATCGGGGTTCAGTCTCTCCTGTCTCGTCATGGAGCTTATTATAGCTTCTACCCTGCCCATGGCCCCTTCGTCAAGGTTAATCCCCTTCATCTTGGACATGCCCGGTATGAGTCCCATGATGTCCTCCAGGGGGCCCATCTTCTTGACCTGCTTGATCTGGTCCAGGAAGTCCTCCAGGCTGAAGGTCTCCTTGAGGATCTTCTTCTGAAGCTTCTCGGCCTCTTTCTCGTCGATGGCGTCCTGCGCCTTCTCGACGAGCGTAAGTACGTCTCCCATCCCGAGTATGCGCGATGCCATGCGCTCGGGATGGAACACCTCCAGGGCGTCGAGCTTCTCGCCCACGCCTATATAGCGAATGGGCGCGCCCGAGACCGACTTGATGGATAGCGCCGCGCCGCCGCGCTCGTCGCCGTCCATCTTTGTGAGGATGACGCCGTCTATCCCCAGGGCCGACGAGAACTCCGACGCCATGGTCACGGCGTCCTGGCCGGTCATGCCGTCGGCTACCAGCATTGTCTCATGGGGCCTCACGGCCTCTTTTATGGCCCTGACCTCGGCCATCATCTCTTCGTCGACGTGAAGCCTTCCCGCCGTGTCCACGATGGCGAAGTCCAGCGACAGCCGGCGCACACGCTCAATGCCGCGCCTGACTATGAGGGCGGCGTCCTTCTCCTCTTTGTCATAGAAGACATCCACCGGCACCGCGCGCGCCAGCGTCTCGAGCTGCTCTATTGCCGCCGGTCTGTAGATATCGGCCGCAATCAGCATGCCCTTCTTGCCCCTGGCCACCAGGCGCCTCGCCAGCTTGGCGGCCGCCGTCGTCTTGCCCGAGCCCTGAAGCCCTGCAAGCAAAATGACCGTCGGCGGCTCCGGCGACAGGGCTATCTCCCTGGCGCCAGTGCCCATGATCCCGGCGAGCTCGTCATACACTATTTTAACGAACTGCTGGCCCGGCGTAATGCTCGTCAGCACCTCTTCGCCCAGGGCCTTGGCCTTTACGTCCTCGGTGAAGCGCTTCACGACCTTGTAGTTGACGTCGGCCTCGAGCAGGGCCAGCCGCGCGTCCTTCAGGGCCTCGGTCACGTTCTTCTCGGAGATCTTGCCGTGGCCCCGCATTTTCTTCAGGGCAAGGTCCAGCTTTTCACTCAGCTCGGAGAACATAGTCGACCCCAGGCGTGCGAATAGTCTAAAACCGCTCTAAGCGGCTTCAGATAAAGCAAAAGACACATTTCAGGAGTTTATGTTAACAGGATCAGGCGGGTGGCGCAAGCGGAAATGCCGTCCTGTCGGCCCGCTTTGAAAGGCCCCTCCGGCCCGCGCGCTCTATGTCGCGAACGGCCTGCCGGGGGTCGGGGCTCTTGAAGACGGCCGCTCCAGCGACCAGGATGTCGCCGCCGGCCCAGGCCGCCACCTCGGCGGTCTCGATATTGACGCCGCCGTCGACTTCTATCTCGAACTCCCAGCCCTTCTCGGCCCGGAGGTCGTAAAGGGCGCGGATCTTGGGAACCACCTCCGAAATGAAGGTCTGGCCCCCGAAACCCGGGTTGACGGTCATCATGACGACGAGATCCGAGGCCGCCAGCACATCGTCCAGGCCCGTAAGTTCGGTAGCCGGATTCAGGGCTATGCCCGGCATGGCGCCGAGTTTCCGGGCCTCCGCAATGAGGGGACCGGCCTGGCTTATGGCCTCTATATGGAAGGTCACGTAGTCGGAGCCGGCCTTTATGAACTTCTCCAGGTAGCGCGCCGGCTCGGAAATCATGAGATGCACGTCGAGCTGGCTCGCCGCGAGCCGCCTGATTACGTCCACGATCATGGGACCGAAAGTGATGTTGGGGACGAAGTGGCCGTCCATCACATCAACGTGCAGGAGATCCACCCCGACGGCCTCGACCATCTCGATCTCGGCCGCCAGATCCGCGAAATCGGCCGATAGAAGCGACGGGGCGACTCTGATCCTCGACTGGTCCAACGGTCTTATCTCCTTCTGGATCCCCTTCTGGATCCCCTTCTGACTGCCTTTCCGACTCCGCCTCCCACTTCGCTTCTACCTCTCCTGCTCACTCTCCTTCACCCTCGATGATACGAAAAGGGTGACGGTATCGCCTCTTGCGACGACCGCTCCCCGCGGGGGCTTGTGGAGCACGACATACGCCCTGAGGGGATTGAAATCCTCGTCGAGTGAGGATTGTTTCACATAGAGCCCCAGTCGCTCAAGGCCTAACTTGACCGATACCGAGGACTTGCGCCTGAGGTCGGGCAGGAGCACCTTAGTCGGCGCGGCTCCCTTGCTCACGAGCAGGTTCACCCGGCTCCCCTTCACGATCGGGACGCCCGGCAGGGGCTCGCTGGCGATTACCTCGTCCGGATAGGACCTGACGTCGGAGACCCTGGTTACCGCCCCCACCTCCAGGCCCGCCCGCTCGAGTATGATGCGGGCGGCCCGGGCTGTCTTGCCCAGGCAATAGGGAACGTCCATATACTCCCCGCCCAGGCTCATCGTTACCCAGACCTTCCTGCCGCGCTTCACCACTTTGCCGGGCAGCGGGTCCTGCTCGGCCACGGTGCTCTCGGGATATTCGATGGAATAGGCGTCCATGCGGAACTCCCAGCGCAGGTCCTCCTTCTCGAGCACCTCCCTGGCCCCCGCCTCGGTGAGCCCCCTCACATCGGGAACCGCGACCTCTCTGCCGCCGACCACGAGCAACATGCCGAAGTTGACGGCCACCGCGGCGCCCGCGATAACAGCCGCCGCTATGAGAATGAATTTGATGAACTTCCTCATTTATCTCTTCCTCAGCCTTGCGCCGAAGAGCCCGTCCACCCCGTGCACATGGGGCAGGGTCTGCATCATTCCACCTTTATAGACGACCCCGGCCGGCACAAACCCGCTGATATCTTCGAGGTCGAGGCCGCCCGTCCCGGCGAGCAAGGCCTCCACCACCCGCTCATTCTCCTCCGGCTCTATGCTACACGTACTGTACACCAGAATGCCACCACTTTTGACCGCCGTGATGGCGCCTGAAAGCAGGTTCTTCTGATATGCCGCCATCCGCTCGATGTCCCGCTCGCGCTTGGTCCACCTCAAGTCCCACTTGCGCGCCAGGACGCCCAGGCCCGTGCACGGGGCGTCGAGTAGCACGGCGTCGGCGTCCCTCACAGGGGGCCTGGCGGCATCGGCGACGGCTATGCGAATGCCCTCATGCCCGAGCCTCGCGGCATTCTCCCTCACTTTGAGAAGCCTCTCGCCGACCAGGTCCGATGCGAGGAAGCGCCCCCTCCCGCCGGCGAGCTCGTAAAGATGCGTGATCTTGCCGCCCGGCGCGCTGCAGAGGCCGGCCACCGTCTGGCCGGGCTCCGGCGCCACCAGGTGGCCTATGAGCGTGGACGCGGCGTCCTGCACCTGGAAGAAGCCCCTCTTATACGCCTCGCTCGAACCTATGGCGGCGGCCCCCCTCATGTAGAGATGTTGCGGCGCCAGCCTCTCCCGCTCGACGACGTCCGCGCCGTCCCGCGTGAGCAGGTCCTCAACCTCCTCGAGGTTCGACTCCAGCGTATTCACCCTGAGGCCAGTGAGGGGCACCCGGTTATTGGCCATGGCCAGAGCAATTGTATCGTCCGGGCCGTAGCGGCCGAGCCAGCGCCTGATGAGCCACGGCGGGTGGGAGTACATAACCGAGATGTGCTTTTCGGGGTCTCGCTCCAGGTCGGGATAGGTTACACCGCCTGCCTCACGGAGGTAGGTTCTCAATATGGCGTTGACGTAACGCGCCTGGAAGGCGTCGCCCTCGGCCTTGGCTATACGCACGGCCTCATCGGTGACGCTGTAAGCGGGCACCTTGTCGAGAAACATGAGCTGGTATATCGACATCCTGAGGATGTTTAGGATAACGGGTGAGACCACGCGCTTCTTGCGCGAGAAGTGCTTGACTACATGGTCGAGCCTGAGACGCCACTTGATGGTGCCGCTCACGAGCTGCGTCGCAAGCGCCCGGTCCCTGCGACCGGGCCTGTGTCTCTTAAGCAGCCGGTCAAGCAGCTCGTCGGGCTTGTGCTGTCCCGGGTATTCTACGAGCACCTGGAGGGCGATCTCACGTGCGGACTTTCCTGGCATTCTCACTCTCGTTGGCTGTCTTCCCCTCGCGCGCGTCCCCGCCTCCCTCAACCGGCGCCGGACTCCCGTGGCCGCTGCTCTTCAGAAACACCGTCACCGCCTCTTCCACCCTGCCAAGGTCAACGGTGGTGTTACGGCACGGGCCGAACGGCCGCTCGTTCAAGACCCCCATCACGGGAATGGGATAAGCGTCCTGGATGCCGCTCGTCAGATCCCGCTCGCACGCCACGCCCACTATGGCCCTCGGCCTGGTCTCGACGATGACTCTTCGCGCGAGCGTGCCGCCGGTGGCTATGGACATCTTGATGCCGTACTTATCACACAGCTCGATAAGCCCGCTTATCTCGCACTTGCCGCAGAGCCTGCAGTTCCTCACCTCCGAGGTCACCCGGTGGGGGCAATCGAAACTCTGCAGGCAATGGGGCAAGAGGAGAAGAAGGCGGTCGCCGGGTATGAGCCGGGCCGACGCCCTGACGAGGGCGTTATTCATGGCTATGAAGGAGCCGCGCACGGCGTCGGGGCTTATCCTGACGAGCCTCCCGATGGCAAGCGCCAGCGGAAAGAGTATCTTAACCGTGAGCTTCTTGCCCGAGAGAAGGTCGCGCTGCGCGTAAGACGACACCACAATGAGGAGAAACGCGGTCGCGACGGCCAGATAAAACCCCAGGAGCCCGAGCCCGACTATGAGCGGCAGGCTGGAGTGAAGCGCGTCCAGTCTGGGCTGCGTGAGGTACCAGAATCCGGTCAGGGCCAGGCCGAGCACCACAATGCCGGCCAGTGAGAGCCAGATGAAGAGGTTCTTGTCCCGGGAAGCGACACCATGGCTTTCAGGCAAAGTGCTCACCTCGCTTAAGTCGCGCGCCCCTCGAGAATGCGGCCCCGCCGGCCGGTTTCCTGCCGGCCGCCTGCACCGTGAGGAGCCAGACGCAGCCGTCGCTGCATGCCAGGAGAATACCATTTTCATCCTGTATGTCTAATATGGTTCCCGGCTCCGGGCCGCCCCCGGCGCCACCGCCACCGGCCATACCGGGTATCGACAGGGGTCCCAGCCTGGACTCGAGTATCTTGACTGTGCCGCCCCTGAAGCGCGTAAAAGCTCCCGGCCAGGGGTTCACGCCCCTTATATGGTTATGTACCGTGCGCGCCGGCCTGTCCCAGGCTATCTCGGCGTCATCCCTGGTCAGCTTCGGCGCATAGGTGGCGAGCGAGTCGTCCTGGCTGAGTCTCGGCGCTTCGCCCCGCGCGATGAGGCCGCAGGTCTCGACGACCGCGCCGGCCCCGAGGTCGGCAAGCCTTTCGTAAAGCTCGCCTGCGGTCTCGTTCTCGCCGATTGCGGTCTTCTTCTGCACTATCATCTCGCCCGTATCAACGCCCTTTTCCATGAAGAAAGTGGTGACGCCCGTTTGGGTTTCGCCGTTGATTACGGCCCAGTTAATGGGAGCGACGCCCCGGTACCTGGGGAGAAGCGAGGCATGAAGGTTGACGCATCCCCTCGACGGGAGCCCGAGGCTCCTCGATTTGAAGATCCTGCCGTAGGCGGCGGTGATGATGAGGTCCGGCCCCAGGCTTTCGAGCTCGTCTAAGAACTCGCGCCTGTTGAATTTGGGGGGCTGGTAGATCTTCAGGCCGTTCGCCTCGGCGAACTTCTTGACCGGAGGCGACCTGAGCGACAGGCCTCTACCGGCGGGACGGTCGGGCTGGGTTATGACGCAGACCACCTCGTGGCCGGAATCGAGAAGAGCCCGCAAGCTGGGGACGGCAAAGGCGGGAGTTCCGGCGAATGCAATCCTCATCGCAGAGATTTCAGGAGCTCCTTGGCTTGCTTCCTGATAGCGCCCAGTTTGCCCTTGAGAAGACCTTTCTTCACCATGCCGAGCTTGTCTACGAACAAGACGCCGTTGAGGTGATCGATCTCATGGCAGAACGCCCTGGCGATCATGCCGCTGGCCTCGACGGTGATCTTCTCACCGGCCTCGTTGAGACCGGTCACCACGACGCTCTGGGGGCGCTTGATCTTCTCATATATCCCGGGGATGCTGAGACAGCCCTCTTCGGCCATCTCCTCCCCGCATGCCGATACAATCTCAGGATTGACCAGGGCGAGGTACCTGGCCCTCTCACCCGGCTCTTCCATGACGACTATGACTCTCCTCGCGACGCCGATCTGCGGGGCCGCCAGGCCCAGGCCCTCAGCCTTGACCACAGAGTCGATGAGGTTTGCTATCAGTTCCCGGACATCTTCGTCCATACCGGCCACCGGGGCGCACTCCTCCCTCAGGACGGGGTCTCCGTATAGCCTTATCGGCTGTGGTGCCATAGCGCTTTCCCTAGCCCTTGGTGATGATGCCCGATATGGAAGACTTGGCGAACTCCGCCTTGACGTCATCGGCTATCTTGAGGACGACGACGTTCTCCTTGACGCCGACGACGGTGCCGTAAAGCCCTCCCGAGGTCACCACGCGGTCTCCCTTGCTGATACGGTCCAGCATATTCTGATGCTCCTTCTGACGCTTCTGCTGCGGCCTTATTAGCAGGAAGTAGAATATCACGAATATGAGTATTATGGGCAGAAACGTCAGAATCGGGTTGCCGCCCCCACCACCGCCCTGGGCCAGAATGCTCGCAGCCGCGTTGAGAATCAGGAACATATGCGCACCTCCCGCTACTCTCCTTGTCTGTGGTCCTCAAGGCGCCGGAGGAAGGTCTCCTCAAATGAGGCGTACCGGTCCTCCATAATGGCTTTCCTTGCCTCTCTCATTACCCTCTGAAAGTAAGTTACACTATGCAGCGTCGCAAGTCGAGGGGCAAGTATCTCCCCCGCCTGGAAAAGGTGCCGGATATAGGCCCGCGTGAAATTGCGGCAGGTGTAGCAGTCGCACTCGGGGTCTAAGGGCCGGAAGTCCTCGGCATAGGCGGCGTTCTTGACCACGAGCTTGCCCTCCGAAGTGAAAACCGTCCCGTTCCTGGCGTTCCGCGTGGGCATGACGCAGTCGAACATGTCCACGCCCATATCGACGCATCTGACTATATCCTCCGGGAATCCCACCCCCATGAGGTAACGCGGCCTGTCCTCCGGCATCACACCCGTGCACAGGTCCACCATCTCGAACATCGCCGACTTGGGCTCTCCGACCGAAAGGCCGCCTATGGCATAGCCCTCGAAGCCTATTTCCATGAGCTCCTCTGCGCATCTCAGCCTCAGGTTCTCGTAGGTGCTGCCCTGTATGATGCCGAAGAGCGCCTGGCCCTGGCCCCGGCCCCGCCCCGTGAACTCGTCGCGGCATCTACGGGCCCAGCCCAGGGTGAGCTCGGCGGACTTCCGGGCCCGGTCGAAGGTCACCGGGTATGGCGTGCACTCATCGAGGACCATGATTATGTCGGCGCCGATCTTGCCCTGTATACGAATGATGTCCTCGGGGCTCAGGAAGTGCTCGGACCCGTCCAGATGCGAACGGAAAGTCACCCCCTCGGGCTTGATTCGCGTGAGATCGGCCATGCTGAATATCTGGAACCCACCTGAGTCGGTTAACGTAATCCCGTCCCAGGCCATGAAACGCGCCAGCCCGCCGGCGCGGGCCACGAGGTCTGGACCAGGCCTCAGGTAGAGATGATAGGTGTTGGAGAGCACTATCTCGACGCCTGCGCTCTCAAGGTCTGAAGGCGAGAGCGTCTTTACGGTGCCCTGGGTGCCGACGGTCATGAAGGCCGGAGTGCGGGCCGTACCGTGCGGAGTGTGGAGGAGCCCGGCCCTCGCGCCCGTGTCCCTGTCCACATGCTGTAATTCGAATTTCATAATCACCTATGTAATCAGCATGGCGTCGCCATATGAATAGAAACGGTACTTTTCCCTGATCGCTTCTTCGTAAGCATTTAACACAAACTCGCGGCCCGCGAAAGCGCAAACCAGCATCAAGAGCGTGGAGCGCGGCAGGTGGAAGTTGGTGATGAGCGCGTTCACCAGCCGGAACTCATAAGGCGGGTATATGAACTTATATGTCCACCCCGAGGCGGCCTCTAACGCCGCCACGCCACTCTCGCCCGGCGCGAAGCGGTCCGCGAGCGTCTCCAGTACGCGCACCGACGTCGTGCCCACGGCGACTATGCGCCTTCCCTCCCGCCGCGCCGCGCTGATGGCCGCGGCGGTCCGAGCGCCCACTTCGAAGTACTCGGGCTCGAGGGCATGCTCCCCGGGCGTCTCGGTCTTTACGGGTATGAATGTCCCCATGCCCACATGCAGGGTTATGCCTGCCACTTTGACGCCGCCTGCCTCGAGCTCGGCGATGAGAGCCGGCGTGAAATGGAGGCCCGCCGTGGGGGCGGCAACCGACCCCTCCTCCCGGGCGTACACGGTCTGGTACCTCTCTTCATCCTGGGGCACCGGGGCGCGCTTTATGTAGGGGGGAAGCGGCACCTCGCCGCGTTCTCTTAAGAATGCGCGCATGTCGGGCACGTTGACGCACACGAGCCGCATGGACCCGGTGAGCCGCCGTACCACCTCGGCCGACTCACCTGTCTCGAAGTCGAGCTCGGTGCCCTCATGCACCCTCCTCGAAGGAGACACAAGCACCTGCCACAGGCCGTCCTCGGTCTCCCTCAGGAAAAGAAGCTCCACCTTCCCGCCTGTGCCCCGCTTCCGCGCGTTAAGGCGCGCCTTGATTACGCGGGTGTCGTTGACCACCAGAAGGTCGCCCTCCCCCAGGTAGCCCGTGACTTCATGGAAGACGCGGTGGGAGATCCCGCCGGTGGCGCGGTCGAGCACGAGTAGCCTGGATTCCTCCCGCCTGGCGGACGGGTGGTAGGCTATGTAGCCCTCCGGGAGCAGGTAGTCGAAATCGCCGGTGGTGAGATCTGTCATGGCTCAGGAGCCGAAGAGGGTCTGTTCGTCGCCTCCGCGGCCGATGCCGAAGTGCTTCTGCGCCAGCTCGGTGGCGACCCTGCCGCGGGGTGTCCTCTCGATGAAGCCCTCCTGCACAAGGTAGGGCTCGTAAATCTCCTCTATTGTCTCGCCCTCTTCCCCGACTGCGGTGGCCAGCGTGCCGATGCCCACCGGGCCGCCGCCGAATTTGCCTATGATGGTCGTGAGTATGCGCTTGTCCATGTCATCGAGCCCCCGCTCATCGACTTCCAGGGCATCGAGGGCCAGGGTAACCACCGGCTTGGTTATCCTGCCGTCGGCCTTGATCTGGGCGAAATCGCGGACCCGCCTTAAGAGCCTGTTGGCGATCCTGGGAGTACCCCTCGAGCGGCGCGCGATCTCATAGGCGCCGTCCTCCTCTATCTCGACCTCCAGAATACCCGCAGAGCGTTTGACGATGGTCTTGAGGTCCTCCGCGGGGTAGAAGTCTATTCTCGCGACGACGCCGAAGCGCGCCCGCATGGGCGATGTGATCATGCCGGCGCGGGTCGTCGCGCCTATGAGCGTGAACTTGTCCAGATTGAGTTTGATGGACCTCGCGCTGGGGCCCCGGTCCAGCATGATGTCCAGAGTGTAGTCTTCCATCGCAGGGTAGAGGTATTCCTCGACGATATGATTCAGCCGGTGCACTTCGTCTATGAAGAGCACGCTGCGCTCCTTAAGATTGGTGAGCACCCCGGCGAGGTCGCCCGCCTTCTCAATCACAGGGCCCGAAGTGGCGGTCAGGGCAACGCCCATTTCATAGGCGCAGATATTGGCGAGCGTTGTCTTGCCCAGGCCCGGGGGGCCGTAGAAGAGCACGTGGTCCAGGGCCTCGCCGCGCTTCCTGGCGGCCTCTATGAATATCTTGAGATTGTCCTTGAGCTTCTCATGACCGATGAACTCGTCGAAGTTCCTTGGCCTTAAGGTCTTATCGAGCTCGCGCTCGTCTTCATAGGGCTCCGGGCTGGTGACGCCCCGCGGCTCCTTAAACTCGGGCACGCGCGGCCTCCGCTGTCTTCTAGGTATGTCTGAGGGCACTTCTCACCAACTCCTCCACGCAGGGTTTGCCGTCACATTCGCCCGCCGCCTTCTCAACTGCCTTCTTGGATGTCGACCGCGTGAAGCCGAGGGCCATCAGGGCCTCTATGGCTTCGCGCGTGCCGGTATCGGCGGCCGCAACGCCGCCGCCAACCGCTACGAGCACTTCCTCATCCGCAATTCTGCCTTTTAGCTCCACTATGAGACGCTGGGCGGTCTTCTTGCCTATACCCGGAATGATCGTGAGCTCTTCGACCTGCTCGCGCACTATGGCGTCGCAGAAACCGTCGACGTTCGCGCCCGACAGTATGCCCAGCGCGAGGCGCGGGCCCACCCCGGAGACCGAGATGAGCATCTTGAATACCTGCCGCTCCCTTTCGCTGGCGAAACCGTAGAGCTGCTGCGCGTCCTCTCTGACGTGATGATGCGTATGTATCATGACATCGTCCCCGACCCGGGGCAGCGAGTCGAAGCTCGACAGCGGGATCATGATCTCGTAGCCGACGCCGGCCGCCTCTATGACGATCCTGGCCGGCGACTTCTCAGCGAGAATACCTCTTATGTAGGATATCAACAGGCGACCCCTCTTCTGCCATCCTGTGTATGTGGGTTATGGCCACTGCCAGCGCGTCCGACTCGTCCTCCGACACGTCCTCGGCAAGCCCGAGCAGCGCCGCCACCATGAACTTCACCTGGTCCTTTGACGCGTTTCCGTTCCCGACCACCGCCCGCTTGATCTCGCGCGGGGCGTACTCGGCGACGCCTATGCCGCTGAGCGCGCCCGCGAGAAGCGCGACGCCTCTGACATGGCCCAGATTGAGCGCTACGCGCGGGTTGGCCTTCACGAAAACGTCTTCAACCGCAATCTCATCGGGGCCGTACTCGGCGACCACGCGCCGCAGCCCCTCGTATATGAACTTGAGCTTCTCGTGGAACGGGATTCCAGGGGGCGGACAAAGGGCGCCCGAATGCACGAAGAAGACCCGGTCACCCCGTCCCTCGACGACCGCGTAGCCTGTTCTCCTGGTGCCGGGATCGACTCCGATAACGATCATCGGCCTACTCTTCGCTTAGTTCCTCCATGACTTCATCGGGCACGTCGAAGTTGGCAAAGACCTTCTGGATGTCGTCATGGTCCTCAAGCAGGTCCATTATCCTTAAGATCTGCCCCGCCTGCTTTCCTTCCACCTTGACTGTGGTCTGGGGATTGCGCGTGAGCTCGGCGCTCGAGTACGCTATGCCCTTTTCGTCGAATGCCTTCTTTACCTTGTCGAAATCCTTGGGGGCGGTCACCACTTCGAAGTATTCCGTCTCGGCAATAACGTCCTCGGCGCCCGCCTCGAGAGCAGCGGCCATGACCTCGTCCTCGCCCGCCTTGTCCCTGTCCACTATGATGGAGCCCTGCTGGTTGAACATCCATGAAACGCAGCCGACCTCGCCCAGGTGGCCGCCGTGCTTGGTTAGGATATGGCGGATCTCCGAGGTCGTGCGGTTCTTGTTGTCCGTCAGGGTCTCCACCATGATGGCCACCCCCGCCGGCCCGTACCCTTCGTAGGAATGCTCCTCATAGTTCACACCGGGAAGCTCGCCCGTTCCCCTCTTGATGGCCTTCTCGACATTGGCCGTCGGCATATTGGCGGCTTTGGCCGAATCGATGGCGGTCCTCAACCTCGGGTTCGCCGACGGGTCGCCGCCTCCGTCCTTCGCGGCCACCGTGATTTCGCGAATGATCTTGGTAAAGATCCTCCCGCGCTGGGCGTCGGCCTTGCCCTTCTTACGCTTGATGGTACTCCACTTTGAATGTCCGGACATACTTTTTCACCTCATCTTCCGGACAATAGATACCATAATTGCACGCCCTAAGTCAATATAACTGGTGGGGTCAGGTCTTAAAATGCACAATTGCCGGGGTCAAACTGCAGGGTCAGACTGCAGGGGTTAGGCCTCAGAATGCACAACACGCTCATCGCGGACGTGGAGGCGTTCCGCCCAGGCTTCGTGTTGTAAAGAAGCCAATGGCGGAATGCCAAGCAAGCCGCATGAGACTGGCCACTGTGCATTTCAAGACCTGACCCCCAAAATGCACAGCCCCGGGCCCCAATCGGAGGGTGATCCGGGCCCGGAGCCTTAAGATTCTGACTGGTGGCGGCCCACGGCCTCTTCAAGAGCGATCCGGCGGTAGACCCTGGTGTAAACGCCGCCGCGCCCCATGAGGTCGGCGTGCTTCCCCCGTTCCACGATCCTTCCCTCATCGAGAACGATGATGTCGTCCACCAGCTCCAGGGTGGCCGGGCGATGCGTGATTATGAAGCACGTGAGCTCGGGCATCACCTCATGCAGCCTGTCCCAGAGGGCGGCTTCGGTCCTCGCGTCCAGGGCGGACGTGCAGTCGTCCAGGATGAGGATCTTGGGCCTGCCGGCGAGCGCCCTCGCCAGCGCGAGCCTCTGTTTCTGGCCGCCCGATATGGACATCCCCCTTACACCGATCTCGGTATCAAGGCCCCTGGGGAAGGAATCCACCTCCTCCTTGAGCTGGGAGACCTCCACGGCCCAGGCGATGGTCTCGTCGTCCACTCCCTCGCGCCCGAACCGGATATTGTTCTCCACCGTATCCGAGAACAGAATCGGCTCCTGCGGAACGTACCCGATGGAGTCTCTCACCGATCCGATGTCGTAGTCCCTCAGGTCCACGCCGTCCACCCTGACGCTCCCCTCCATGGGATCGACAAGCCGCGGGATCAGCCGGACCGCCCAGCTCTTTCCCGACCCCACGCGGCCCACCAGCGAGACGCGCTCCCCGGGCACCACCTTGAAGGAGATGTCGCTTAAGATGTCCCTCTCATGGCCGGGGAAGCGGAACGTCACGCCCTCGAACTCGACCTCGCCGCGCGGGACGTCCTTTTCCCCCTCCCTCGCCTCGGCGGGGTCGATCATGGGGCTATGCTCCTCAAGCTCTTCGAGCCTGCGAACAGAAACAGCCGCCCTGCGCCCCTTGACGAGGAAGTTGCCCACATCGAACATGGGGTAAATAAGAAACATGACGTACGATTCGAAAGCGATGAACTCGCCTATTGACAGCGTCCCCCTGATGACATAATAGCCGCCGGCAAGAAGCACTATCACGATGCCGAGCTGCCAGACGTACATCCACAGCGACTCGATAATGGTATGAGTCCTAACCGCGGCCACCTCGGCGGCGCGGCGCTTCTCCGCCGCGTCGGCGAAGCGTCGCTTCTGGTCCTCCTCGCGCACATATGCCTTGATGACGCGTATCCCGGAGAAACACGCCTCCATGGCGTCATTCACGGCGGATATCTGCTTCTGCAGGAAATCGAACCGCCTGTCCAGGAGCGACGAGCTTCTCATGTAGATGAACACCAGCACGGGAAGCGGCCCGGCCGTCCAGAGAGTCAGCATCGGGTTTATCGAGAGCATCATCACAAGGCTGAACAGTATGAGCGTCAGCGATTCGTAGCAGCGGAAGATCCCGCTGCAGGCGAACCATGCCAGCTTCCCCTCCGAAACGTCGTCGGTGAGCCTGGTCACCAGATCGCCGGTCTTGAACTTGTTGAAGAAGTCCGGCCCCTTGGTGGTGATGTCGCTGAACGCGCGCTGCCTGAACTCCCACTCGAGCGTGATGTTCATGTACGCGCGGTGTCCCACGAGGACCGAGCGCACCACGAATCCCCCCAGCCCGAAGAGAATCAGCATAACGACGTAATTCGCCACCCGTCCCTGGCCCAGATACTCGATGGACTCGCTCAGGAAAGCGAGGCTGGTGGGCTTGGTCTCACCTGACTCCAGAATATCGAATATGTTTTTTAAGAGGATGGGCCGCACCACCAGGAATCCGCTCGATACGAACGAAAGCGTCAGCAGCGTCGTAAGCGCGCGCTTGTGATGCCTGTAGTAGCGCCAGAACCATCTCAGGTATTTCATCATGGCTTATCCACCTCCAGCCCGTTGCCGGCCGTGAACTGGAGTTTCACGAGATCCGAGTAATACCCCTCCTGTTTGACGAGTTCCTCGTGTCTTCCTCTCTCTATTATCTCCCCTTCGCGAATGACCAGGATCTTATCCACGTTGCGTATGGTCGAGAGCCGGTGCGCTATCACTATCGATGTGCGGCCGCGCATCAGCGTCTCGAGGCCGTCCTGTATCAGCCTCTCGGTCTCCGGGTCCACCGAGCTCGTCGCCTCATCCAGCACCAGCACCTCCGGATCGAAAGCCAGGGCGCGGGCGAAGGACAGAAGCTGGCGCTCGCCCCGGCTCAGGTTCGCCCCGCGCTCCGAAAGCTCCGACTCGTACCTGTCCGGCATGGACTCGATGAAACGGTCGGCGGAGACCATGCGGCATGCCTCCATGACCCGCTCCCGGCTGTCGCCGTTTCCGGAGAGCGACACGTTGCTCGCGACATCCCCCGGGAAGAGGAAGATGTCCTGCAGCACCAGCCCGAACTTGCGCCTGAGCTCTGGAAGCCTCACGTTCCTGATGTCCACTCCGTCAACAAGGATTCTTCCCCTCTGAGGGTCGTAGAACCTGAAGAGGAGGTTGATCACGGTGGATTTGCCGCCGCCCGTGACGCCAGCCAGAGCGAAGCGCCCGCCCTTCGGGATGGTGAACGATACGTCCCTGAGCGCGTAGTTGTCATCGCCCGTATATGAGAACCAAACGTTCTCGAACACGATCTCCGAGTCCAGCCCCGGCCACTTCACCGGGTTCACCGGGTCGGGCACTATCTCTTCATTGTCCAGGAGCCCGAATATGCGCTTGGCGCCGGCCACGGCCTTCTGCACCACCGCCAGTTCCTCTGCCGCCATGAAAACCGGCTCGAAGAACATGCGCACATAGGTTATGAACATCACGAGCGTGCCTATGGTGAGGCCCGTCACGCCGGCCCAGCGCGAGCCGAAGTAGAGCACTATCGCGATGATCAACGTCTCCACGAAGAAGAGGAAGTTGAACATCACCACCACGATGAGCTCCGCCGTGACCTGCGGCTTGTACTTGGCGCGGTTCACATCATTCATCTTCCGCTTCACGTCGTCGGTGCGGTCGAATATCTGAATCACCTGCATACCCTGCAGGAACTCCGTCAGGGTCGCGGTGACGTCGGCCATGCGCTTCCTTATGACGAGCCACATGGGCGTCGTCGTCTTAAGGTAGAAATAGAGCGCCACCGTGACTATGGGGAACACGAGCAACACCACAAGCGTCAGCTTGGGCGCTACCATGAACATCCAGACGAACATCCCCGCGACGAGCAGTACCGATCCCACCATGGCCACGACCGTGTTGGTGAACATCATACGAAGCGCTTCTGTATCGGACTCGACGCGCGCCATCAGCCGGCCCGGAGGGTTCTGGTCGAAGAAGGATATCGAGAGCCTGAGGATGTGGTTGAAAAGCCGCTTCCTCAGGACGATCATCACCTTCTGCCCGATAATCTCCATCCTGAGGCGGAAGAGGTAATTCGTCACAAGGAACAGAGCCTGCAGGACGACGTAGACCGCCACCGTGCCCAGGAGACCCCTGTAGTCCCTGCCAGCTATGTCAATGTCGATGGCGTGCCTGATGAGATTCGGTCCCGCCAGGTACACGACCTTCGAGATCGCAAGCAGGAGGAAGCAACCCGCCAGCCACCGGCGATGGGGCTTGAGGAACGGCAGAAGCCTTCCCAATGCCCTTCTCGAGCTTATGCCGTCATGTTTTTCGTCTTCGTAATATGCCGATTCCATCTCAGAGCTCCGCGGAGGACACGACCTCCGCCATCTAATCAAAAAGCCCGCCGGACCTTCCGCTTGGTCCGGCGGGCTTGTTAGCGCCTTTATGTCGCGTTAGGTAGGCCGTTTAAGGTGACCTCCGCAGCCCGCGGACCACTCAGGAAGGATTCCAATACCGTTAAAATTCGGTATGAGAATGTGAGTGCCTTTAACCAATGTACACCTCCATAGCACATTCTCCCTTCCGGTGCCGGTCGGCTACTACTGAATCATTCGTCCCGTCAGCCTGTTATAAGTCCTTTGCTATTCCTTATCGTCCCCTCACAGCCCAGAATTAGTGCGAATCCATAGAATTGTACATCAATTCCGGATTTTGTCAAGCTCTAAGAAGCCGGGCCCCGGGATTCGGGGATATTGCGCCACTCGCCGCATTCGGGCCGCGCGGCCCCCGCATGGCGCCGGGCGATCGCATCCGGATGGCAATTCGAGCGGCCTCAGCCGCCCCGGCGGCCGGCGACCTCCTCCAATATGATCTTCACAATCCAGTTTGAGACCTTGTTCTTGACGAGCCCTAAGAAACCCGGCCTGAAGTGATAGTGGGTCTGGGCCCAGAAGAAACATGCGTGGGGAAACTCGCGGTAAACGTCCCTCAAGACCGCCTCAGCAACTTCCCTCCTGTTGGTCCTGTACTTGCCCACATGCTTGATGCCCGGGCAGTTCTTGATGAGCATGTCGCACATTTCACCACCGTACAAGCATTTGTCATAATCGCTGTATTCGTAACAGTTCCGGCCGTCGGGCAGGTACACGAGAAGCAGCGCCAGGTTGACGGTCCTCCTGCCGGCCTCGATGTCCCTCATAAAGACCTCGCCCGCGAGCATCTGCCAGGTCCTGACATGCGGCTCATATTCCGCAAGGCCCGTCTCAATCAGCTCGGCCAGGAACCGGTGCCTCGGTTCGAAATTAAGGAGCGGGTCCATCCTGAACCGGAAAGGGATGTGGTTGTAACGCTCTTTATTCGGCCCATCACGCAGCTCGCCCGGCACCAGCTTAGTGTCCACTTTCTCGAAGGAGTGGGGATCATACGTGCGGGACAGCACGTTCCTCATCGCTGGAATCTCCCTTATGCATATGTTGTCTATGTCCACATAGGTCCCTCCCCACCTGTACACGCAAGAGAGCCGGAAAAAATCCGAAAACAGGCCCCATCCCAGATCCTTCGAATCCCCGTCCGAGACCTTGTCCTCAAACGGCGTGTCCCTGACCGTGCTTGCCGGCGACCACCTGACTATGCTCACGTCGTTGTTATTGAAGTCGATATGGTCGATCACGCGGGCTTCGAGCGTGTTGGAAAACACGAATATGCGTTTGCCCGCATTGAAGAAACATATCGTCCTCAGGCTGCAGTCGAGCCTGAGTCTCGCCTCCCGGTCCTTTAAGGGGTATTCCCATAGGAGGTATATGTTATCGACGGAGGCATTGATGTCACACGGAGTCACTTTGACTCTTCACCGCTTCCATAGCTGCCAACATGATCCAATCCTAGCGAACGGGTGATGCCACTTATAACTCGATACTCGCATTTACGCTCTAGTCCCTGCGGGCATAAACCGAGAGTCCGACAGGCACACCGGGCTCCACCGGATCGAAACTCAGCACGGCCTCCAGGTAGCCGGTGTCGAAGCGCTCACCGGGCTCGTCGGTGCGATACACCTTGCGTGAAATAAAGGACGACCTTGAGATCACTTTTGCGTCGCCCAGGAATTCCCCGCTCTCAGAATCGAAGATCCGGTACTCCGAGCCGGACCTTACGGCATCGGCCCAGAATGATTCGACGTAGAGCCTGATGTTCAACCGGCTTGAACCCATTACGATCGGACAATCGCCCTCTGCCCCGGCGACCAGCATTTCGCCCAGACGGACGTCGAACTTGTAGACGATGCCATCTATGGGCGCCCTGAGCTCCAGCCTCTCCAGAACGGCCTCGGCCCTCTTGACCTCCGCACGCGCGACTTCAAGATTGGCGCGGGCAAGATCAGCCTCTATGCGCGCGTTCGTAAACACCTGCTCGGCTACCGCCTCATCATCGTACAGCTGTTTCTGCCTTTCGAAATAGTCGCTGGCGAGTTCCACGGCTTTCTCTGCGGACCTCACTTTCGCCCTGGCGAGTTCGAGGTCCCTGAGCTCGACCCCTGTGTCGAGCCGGCAGAGCACCTGGTTCTCGGCCACCGTGTCTCCCTCGGCTGCGTACACCGCGACGACCGTCTTGGTGACCGGCGCGCAGACGAAGACCTCGCGGCCGGCCGGCTCAACAAAGCCGTGAAGAACCTGAGGAGCGTCACCGAGATCGGGAGATTCCGCGGGATCCGACCTGGCCGAGACGCGCACGAAGGCGAAGATCGAGAACCCGACACATGCTACGACCACGATGTAGAACAGCAACCTGCTAAGATACTTCTTCATATGCGGCTCCTTGGCCAGGGTTTCTGGTATCGCTCATAATCCTGCCGTCTTCAATCTTTATGAGCCTGTCAGCGTAGGGGAAAACGCGCGGGTCGTGGGAGACGAGAACGACGGCCCGGCTGCCCTCGCCGGAGATGGTCTTGAGGGAATCGAGCACGATACGGCTGCTCTCCACGTCAAGAGCGGAGGTCGGTTCATCGCACAAGAGTATCCGGGGATCCCCGACGAGCGCACGGGCTATGCCGACGCGCTGCTGCTGACCGGTTGAGAGCTGCTGGGGCCTGGAATCCCCGTATCCGGCGAGACCCAGCTCCTCGAGAAGACCGGCGGCCTGCTGCCTCAGTTCGCGAGTAACCCTGTCTCCCTGTATGGACTTGGAAACCAGCAGATTTTCGGTAATGGAGAGAGCCGGCACCAGGGCGGCCTGCTGGAACACGAAGCCGAAGGTGCGAAGGCGGATGCATGCGCGCTGGTCCTCTGATTTGTCTGTAACATCCTCCCCGCTTATCAGAACCCTGCCCGTAGTGGCTTTGAGCACCAGGCCCATTATGGTAAGAAGCGTGGTCTTGCCGCTTCCCGACGGCCCGGCAAGCACGGTCAGCTCTCCCGGCGCGATGCCCAGGTCGGTTTCCTGGAGCACCGTCCTCATCTGCTTACCGTCAAAGAAATCTCTGGTGACGGATTCGAGTCTTACCACATCCTCAGCCATGTTCCTCCAGCGCATGAAAACGAGCGCCTATCTGAAAGCGGTCGCCGGTTCTATGCTCGTGGCCCGCCTCATGGAGAGCACCGACGCCAGAAGGCAGAGCACCACCGTGAATCCGGCGTGAACAGGCGGCACCCACAGCGGCATATAGGTCGGCAGGCTTGAGTCCATTGTCCCGTACAGGAAGAGGGCCAGCAGGAAGAAACCGAGCACCGATCCAACTGCGGCTATGATCAGTCCCTGGAACAGAATAGTAATGGCGATGTCCTTCCTCCGCGCTCCCAGGGCCCGGAGCACGGCGAAATCCTTTTGCCTGTTCAGCACGGTCGTGTACATGGTCAGTGTGATTATGACTATGCCTACGAGCGTGCCCACAATGGTCGAGAAGCCGATACTCCCGCCTATGCCCGTGTTGCTGAGGTAATAGCCGCGCGTGCTTCTCGACAGCTGCCTGCTCAGAAAGACAGCTGCATTGGGAAGTAAATCGCCGACGGCGCGTAGAGCCTCCCCGCGGCCGACTCCGGCCTTGAGCTTGATAAGTATGTTGCTGCACCTGTCCGCGGGTATGTTCCCGATCTGGCGCGCCTTGTCGATGTTGGTGAAGACTACCGTGCCCTCGAAACCCCTTATGCTCTGCGTGATCGCCCCGACCGCGACACGCTGCCGGTTGACCTCCGATACGGAACCGATCTCGGGATAGCCGAGCACGTCGAGATCCATTCTGTCCACCGTTATGGCATCGAAATCCAGCAGCGCGTTCACTCCGCCCTCATGAAACCGCCAGGGGCCTCCAAGAAGCTCGGGCCTCGAGAGCCCCACGACCTGAAGACCGGTGAATCTGCCGTCATCGAGGCTGTAGAGCCCTCCTGTCCTTATGAGCGGTTCAGCCCACTCCACCTCTTCAATACCCCGCACCCGATCCACGTACCGCATGGGCAGCGTGCCGCCCGAGTTGACGTTCTCCGTACTGGCGGTGCACACCCAGATGTCGGCCGGCATGTGATCCACCAGCACCGACATGTAATTGAG